>Ga0255343_1000027_pt1 | contig 288716 bp, 216 predicted proteins | sample wastewater_treat_4_FD_192413 | JGI IMG/M metagenome (GOLD analysis project Ga0255343, IMG submission 192413) | Wastewater microbial communities from Lulu Island WWTP, Vancouver, Canada - plant16 | ecosystem: Engineered > WWTP > Wastewater > Unclassified | place: Canada: Vancouver, British... | reverse complement strand
CCCGACGTCTGAGGCCATGCACTGCACTCTCCCCTTCGGCGACCACGCCGCGCCAAACCCCTCTGCCCCAACGCCCCCTACATCATCGCACTCGCCCGCGATCTCCCACGGGCCCAGGCCATGGTTCACTATATCTACTCATGTAGCAGAGCGTGTGGGTTGAGAATTGCGCCCGGTTGCGACAGTGTTCAACGGCCTTCTGCGCACGAGACTCTCGTTGCACGCCGGAATCTGCGGAAACGCCTGCGTGCTTCTTGTCAATGTGGCTATCACCACAATAACGATTGCGCGTGGGCAAGGGGAATATTGGCATGAAGAAAGAGTGTGGACATTCAGCACATTGGGTGCTGAAGAAGACGAAGGAGGTACATGATGCAGAAGATTGCAGTTGGTTTATGTGTCCTTTTGGCCCTTTTGCTATCGGTAGTAGTGGGCTTAGGGAAGATGACTTATGCAGAGGGAGGGAAGGAAAATTGGGGCGTGCAGGCTAGGGTTTCCCTTACGGACTCAGAGATGGCAAGACTCGTTGGGGGGGCAACCTGTGGACCTTGCACGCTTGAGCACAAGTGCAACAATATGCCCTGTAATGAACCGGGGACATCCTGTAATAACTGTGATTAGACTCAAAACGAAAAGAGCTGCGCCAACACAGATCCGCAAGATCCCTGCACGAATACGACGCATGGCGATGCGGACCAAGGGTGCGGCCAAGCACTAGTAAACGGTACCTGCATAGATGCGCCGTTTTGGGGGGATAATTATTGCAGAGGCGGTACAGTGAAGACTGAGAATGGATACTGCAAGAGAACTAGTTGCTAAGGCTTTCAAGGGGGGGCATAAAAGCCCCCCGCAATCTCTCCTTCTTCTCTAGATAGGTCTTGATCTATTTCGGCAGATATTATTGGAAAAATCGTGAAGTCGATGAAGGTGCGTTCCATCGGTTTTTTCATGTGGAGTTTCTTCCGATGATGCAATCTATTCCTTTCGGGGCTTTCCTCTTGTTCGCATTTCTGCCCGCCCATGCGTTCGCTCAGAATGCTGCGCGTCCAGTTGGCGCATCAGTTGAAAGACCAGACGTTGATTTCATCATTTCAGCCTTAGAATCAGCTGCAACTGCAACGGCTGACCTTCTGGTTAAATCTGACGTTTACATAGCCGTGACGGATTTCTCGAATCAGGTTGAATCGAAATCCAAATCTGCCGAGCAAACGTACGCCGTAATGGGGGAGAAGGTATTCATGCAGCGGGTCACATACCGAAAAGGGAAGACGGTCAGCACACATTTGGAATCATATGACGGAGAAACGTCCAAGAGCTACTTCCCCGGCAGCAATGAGGGTAGGATTAATGCGGGTATGCCGGATATGTTCAAAACAACCTCTGTCCCGGTGCCTTGGGCGATACAGGTTTGGAACGAGGAGTTACTCCTGCGCTTGCGAGAAGATGATGTTTCAGTCAACGATGAGCCAGTTGTGCAAGATGGGCGTTCGATGTGGATGATGAAGGGAAGAGCCCATGAGGCAGAAGAATACCTCGAATATCGGATATGGTTTGATCCTTCAAATGGTTTTATGCCTCGCGTCATAGAAGAGCATAGGCTCGGCAAATACGCGGAATTGACGCGGCGTGTCTATCTTTTGAGTTACATAGAGGCCGCAGAGGGAATCTGGATTCCTCGTCAGATCCGGGAAGAGGGCCATCAGAATGGTGAGATCTTCGCTCGGAACGTTTACGAGACTATCGCCATTCATGTCAATGATGGCGTGGTTTCCGAAGATCTGTTCAAGATCGATTTTCCGCCCGGAACAGAGGTGCATGATGAATCGCTGGGAGGCGCGCGGACTTCCACAGATACAGAACGGCTTGTCGAGGACTTGGGGAGTGATAGTGAAGTAGAAGCCGCGATCAAAGTGAATACGCTGGAATCGACGGCCGTAGGAGCCGGTTTAGGTGACGGGTCATCAGACAAAACTCCTAAGAGCGAAGATGCGATTGCTCGCAGGTGGCTTGGGGGAGTAGTCGTCTTTTCCGGCACTGCTGCCATATGCGTCATCCTCGGCTTTATTCTTCGACGAACACATTTTAGGCGACAAAAGTAAGAACCGAACCGCATGAATTGGAGAGCAGAAGTAGTTAACGGCGCAACGAGAAGGCTCGAATATAGGGAGTGCAATCTTCATGCGCATATGTCAAGGAACCCATCTTGTCGAAAATGGAATTCTCCCCCGGTGAGAAAGGTACACTATCACTCTCTATCAAGACGCCTGATACTAGCGGGAGATTTCGAACCCAGTTTTCAGTGACCAGCAATGATCCCGATGAAGGAAGAGCATCCTTGACAATTGCAGCACAGGTGGATCAACCGCTCATCATCGCGCCTGCAAGGGGACGGGTGTTCTTTGGTCGAGTTCCTGAGGGAAAGGAGAAGACAGAATACATTTCCTTCGGATGGAAGGCTTCGGGGGAGGATGCTGAAATCACAAAAGTGGAAGCCCCTTCAGAGTTTTTCTCGTGGAAGGTCCTTGAGTCGCAAGGCGAGTCAAGATTCCAGAGAAGACTGGCCCTTACATTGAAACCAGATGCCCCTCCTGGCGAGTTCTATGAGGTTTTATGCGTATATACAAATCTGACAGATAGACCCATATGTATTCAGGCACGAGGAGAGGTCTTCAGGTGTGTCGAAGTATCTCCGAGTTGTGTGCATTTTGGTCTAGTACCTGCGGGCGCAAGAGCTTCCAGGACCCTGACTTTGCACTCGGAGAGTGGCCTCCTGGTCGACTCTGTTTTGACAAGAAGAGGTCTACTGAAATGTGAGCTCTTATCAGAAGAGATTTGTATGCCTAAGCCGTCGATGTCGTATCGATTAACCCTCCACGCAACTGAAAAGCAGGGAATCCTTCGGGATACAGTAGTTTTCTGCATCTCCAAACCGCGGGTCCTTGAATTGGAGGTGCCAGTCTATGCTTGGCTTGAGTGATAGAGCTGACGCATGGTATACGTAAGGTTCTTTCGGCGGAAGACGCCTCTGTTATTGCTGAGGGAATTCGTCAAGTAATCACAGCTCCTGTTTTTGGCCGGCTTTCCCTCTAGCTGTACTAGCGGTATCTGGCCTGCCTTATCGCGTGCGCCAAGCGAGAGTTCGAAGTGACGAAGCACAGGAAAGCTAGATTCGGCACCTGGGGGTGCTTGGGAGCGGCACACGCAACCCAGAAGACTTTGTCAGTGGAATAACAAGCACACGAGGTCCCAATTGACCAGCGTTGCAGCCGAGAAGATTCTGGGCATCGTTTTCATTTTTGCGGCGGCGTTGAAGGCGTGGGATCTGGAAGTTTTCGCCTTCCAGATCCGGTATTACCACGTACTGGAGGACCCCGGCTTGCTGTGGGCGGCCGCGGTGGCTTCGATGGCGTGGGAATCCCTGCTCGGCGTCGCCCTGGTGGCCGGTTTGCGGCTGAAAGGCTGGGGGTTCGAGGTCTGTCATGCCGAAAAGGACGCGCGGCGGCGGACAGCCCCGCACGATTGCGTTCCGGAATGTAGGGGCAGGCCCCTGCGTGTCCGCCAAAACAGGGTGCCTCCACCAGGGCGCCGTGCGCAGAGGGTATTTCCACGCGGCCCGGCTTGTTCCCGTTGCGTGGCCCGGCCATGCCCTCGTCAAAACTGATGGACCGCTATATTAGATAGAGAGGCATCCACAAAGGCTTCACATAGAGCTGCGTGTGTGCTAATCTGTCGTACGGGCAATGAGTGAGTATACGTCGCTCGGTTCGCAGGGGCCTGAATCCAGCCGGCGGGGCTAAATTCGTTGGATTGGCGCGTGCTGGATTGGCGCGATGGATTGTGGATGGACGACGGGTTTGAGGGCGACGGCAGGGCGTGAGTCCGGCTCAGTGGTTTGGGACATGTGGGAAAGGGAGACAAGGCATGTGCAGGGGGGTCTTCCCGCGAATTTCCCGGTATCTGGCTTTTCTCTGGCGCTCAGTGCTTGTTTACCCAGGCGAGATCTTCAGATCCCACTTCCCGGAAACCCTCGACGAGCCCAACGGCATCCCGACAGCCGACGCAATGCACTGGGCCCTCCCCACCGGCGATGCCGAGTACGTGTTCCCGGAGTTCGACGAAACGGGAGTCGTTTCGGTCGCGTCGCCAGGGGCCACACACTGCAAGCCTGAGCCCCGAGAGACCTTAGAGAAGGATCGCGTCCCACTCACTTTGTACGCCCCCGCCCTCGCACGCGATATCCCGCGGGCCCAATCCGTGGTTCGATACATACACGTTTCCGCCCTCCTGGCGAGAACACCGAAATGCCTAGCGCTGTCGGATTCCGTGAACACCGTCCTCGGTGCGCTCTGCAGCGCCCCTGGGGCGCCATGTTCAACGAAGCCGATTGGCAAGGCGCTCACGGGCCTGCTGGGCGTTAGGCGACACATCCGTCTGAAGAGATGAAAGGAGAAAGGAATGAAGCATTCGATCAAGAGAGGAACGGTCTGCATCTGTGTTGCGTCCATTGCTGGTGTATGCGCATTGGTGTGCGCGGAACTGCACATGGCCAATGCCGCTACGAATTGCGGATGCGGCGGGGCGGCAGCCACTGTCACGGCTGGAACCAAAACCCATTCGTGTGGGTTGCCAATGTCCTGTTCCGCTTTCACAGGATGCACGAGCGACGTTGTAACGGGAGGGTTCAACTGCGATGCGACTGCCGCGGGTGCGAATGGGTGCGTAATCACCAAAGTCGCCACCCCCATCACAACTCGCACGGCCAGTTCTTGCCCCACAGCGAGTTGCGCTCTCAAGTTCAACGATCTGAGCATTCCCTATTGCGAGCTGCATTGCCAGGCAGAATGTGAAGAAACGACAGTGATTCACAATCTCAGCACAGCCTGCCGGATGATCTGGCCAGCAGGAGGAGGGCAGTGACAGAACCGGTCGCAGCAGCACACCTAGGTGTTGCTGCGACCACATCTACTGTTTCACTCTGCGCAACGGTTGGCGGAGTTATTCATTCTGCGGGTCATCGTGGAGATAACCTGGACAGGGATCGCGCCGGGCTGTATTTATTTAAGGAGAAAGTAGATGTCTCGGATTCTATCGGCTTTCCTGATGGTGCTGGCCTCCGGCCTTGCTGGCGGCGAGGCCGACAGCGCCCAGGAGCTCTACAAGCGTTTTTGCACGACTTATGGCAGTGAGAGTTTCGCAAGGTTCAGAGCATCATTCCTGCGTAAATATGCTTCTCCCAAGGACGGAGGGTCAACGGAGATCGTTCAGCACTTTACTCTAAACTCCCAGGACGACTTGTACCACATCGTTAAGGAGCATTCGGAAGGTCAGGAAGCCTACTCGATGCGCTGTTCGTGGAACGGGAGCATAGCGGTTCGTTTCGACCAACTGAATGGTTTTGAGGGCAATGTCCTTGCGTTCATTGGTGACGAACCCAACCCCGACGTTGGTTCTCAGGTCTTCCAAACAATAGTCTCATCTGTGCAACCGTTTACAGTGAGAGCCGCGTACGATACCCATCAATTCGATGCGAGAAGCAAGACACTTGACTTGAGTGTCGCTGGCGGACCTGTCAGGGAGAGGATTGTGTTCGACGATCCTGGCAAGCTCACCTACCAGAGGATCGAGTTCTATGACATGGAGCAAGTCCTCCAGAAAACATACCACGTCAAGGAGTGGCGCGAGTTTGGCGGCCGTTTCCTGCCCAGCAAGAGCGAATTGCGTGATGGTGCGGGGGAACTTATCGCAAGCTACGAGCTTGATTCGTTTTCTTCTCAGATAGATGCAGATGCTTCCGATTTCGTGCTTGAAGTCCCGTATGAGGAGAGAATCTACATCTTTGATGAGCGAATCCAAGAGTACCTGAATGTAACGGATATCGACGAGACTATGTGGAAAGACAAAGACTATCTTGATGCATTCGCGGAGGCCTTCAGCAAGACGGTTGCAAGAGAACTGAGTAAGGAGAAGTTTGACGAGTTGCTCGATTCCGACGAAAGCCCTGATCCAACAGGCGTCGCCATCGATAATGAAAGCCCTGGGGCATCTGCTCCTGTTGATGCGCCACAGACTTCCAGTGTGAGCCAAGCTGACTTCGGGCAGAAGACCCTTGGAATTCTTCTCCTTGGCGTGCCTGCTTTCGTAGCGTTGAGTTGCCTGTTCCTCTTGAAGAATCGTCGGAGAGCATGAAATGTGAGAAAGGAAACACAATGTTTCAGTCAGGCGGGGAGTCTCTTGTGGATGCTCGGGCTATCGAGCGTTTTCGCCCTCATCTTCAATCCCTTTTGCGCCTATGCAGTCATTCTTCCTTCCGAGATAGATCTTGGCGCGAATAAGGAGGGTAGTGTGCTGGCAACAAGCTTTGAGATCCAAAACGACTCAGGCAATCCGCTTGACTTGGTATCCGTCAGGAGTAGCTGTGATTGCACTTCTTTGAATTACCAAGCGGGGGTTCTGGCTCCAAGCTCCTCAACGCTCGTTCGGTTCGAGATTGACACGAAACGACAGAGCGAGGGCGCACATTTGGCCAAGCTCTTTGTGCATTTGTCTGAAGACGGGGCGTCCGTATACAAGGTGGTTGACGTAGCGTACGCTATTCCAGGCCAGAATCAGGCAGAGAGCGTGTACCCCAAAAGGCTTCTGGTTCCACTTAAGGCATTGGAATCTTGCAGTGTTCACAAATACATAACAGTTCAGGGGGTTGCATCTGTGGCGATCAGACGGATCCGACTCGAATGCCCCACCGCTCAGGTTGAGAAGATTTTCCGGCTGCCGCCCAACAAATACATCATCCGGCTTGCCGTACATTCTTTGTCGGTCTCAGCGCTCGATGGCAAGTCAAGACTCACGATAGAAACGGCAAAGCATACACACACGGTTCCTCTCCTTCCCTTGCTCAGCAAGTCAGAAGCGCTGGAAGAGTTGACTCGTCTTGCTTCAGAGAACCCCAAAATAAATGGGCAAAGTCAGAATAAACTAAAAGAATAAATAGGGACAGTCGCCGTTTATATTGACACTTCCAGCATTGGCGGATAGCACGGGAATATGCCAAGAGTCGCGCGCATAGTTGCGCCGGGGGGCCGCGCATCACGTGAGGCAGCGGGGGAACAGCTAGTGGGACTTCTTCTTCGTAAATGACGACCGACATGTGTGCTTGGAACTGCTGCCTGTATGGGAGGTCGGATCGAAGGTGCCCGCATGGGCACCAATCCCCGGGCGGAGGCCTTTAAGAAGGGCAGACACAGGGGTCTGCCCCTGCGTGTCCGCCAAAACAGGGTGCCTCCACCAGGGCGCCGTGCGCAGAGGGTATTTTCTCGCGGCCCGGCCTGTTCTCGTTGCGTGGCCTGGCCATACCCTCGTCAAAACTGATGGGACCGCTATATTAGATAGAAAGAAAGCCATAAAGGGATTGACATAGAATCGAGTGTGTGCTAATCTGTCGTACAGGTAATGAGTGAGAATGCGTCGCTCGGTTCGCAGGGGCCTGAATTCAGCCTTCGGGGCTGAATTCGTTGGATTGATGCGTGGTGGATTGGTGCTACGGATTGTGGATGAACAACGGGTTTGGGGGTGACGGCAGGGCGTGAGTCCAGCTCAGTGGTTTGGGGCATGTGGGAAAGAGGGACAAGGCATGTGTAGGGGGGGCTTCCCGCAAATTTTCCGGTATCTGGCTTTTCTCCCGCGCTCAGTGCTCGTCTACCCAGGCGAAATCTTCAGATTCCACTTCCCTGAGGCCCTGGACGAGACCAACTGCATCCCGACGTCTGAGGCCATGCCCTGGGCTCTCCCCATCGACGATGGCGCGTACGCGTTCCCGGAGGTCGACGAAACAAGAGTTATTTCGGCCGCGTCGCCAGCAGCTACAGACTGCAAGTCTGAGCCCCGAGAGACATCAAAGAAGGATCGCGTCGCACTCACTTTGTACGCCCCCGCGCTCGCACGCGATATCCCGCGGGCCCAATCCGTGGCTCAATACATACACGTTTCCGCCCTCCTGGCGGGAACATCAAAATCCCTTGCCATATCGGATTCCTCGAATATCGTTCTCGGCGTGCACGTATGGAGCATTTATGGAAATCACCTGTGTGTCGAAAAGATATTGCGCCAGGATTGTGATGCACACCGATCTGCTGACTGCAGCCTTGTGCACATGCCGCGGAGATAGTAAATAGCCTGTGAAAAAGCTTTTTTTCGGATGTATGTGTAAATGAGGAGGCAATGGCAAATGATGAAGCGCTTCAAATGGTGTGTCTTCGGAGCAGCAGTAATTGGTATGGAACTTGTGATGCCACAGCGAGCAAGTGCGTTGTGCCCGACAGCCCGGTGTCAGCTTGAGGCCTGCTACGTCAACCAGACTGCGACAATTGTGGATGGGCCCACGGAGTGTAAGACAAACAGTGCGATTGGAGATGCCGGTGTTGCATGCAGCAACACGTCTGAACCGGGCGCAATCGAGGAAGATTGGTGTGATGTTAACGTGAGTTCCACTCAAAAAGACAAATACTATCTGTCTGGCTCCATAAGCTGGCAGGATATGGGCTTGGAGGCCGGGTGGAAAAGCGAAAAGATTACCACGGTCAATTGTCAGAAACATTTCAGAATCTGTGTGGACTGTCCCCCGCCAGATTCAAAGGAGTGCTGCAAGGAATATTATGAGAAGGTTCAGATAACAGTCAAAGAACAGGATGTACATTGCTGTATCCCTTACGACTTCTGGGACCTGTTTGAATGTGAGGGCAGTTATTACTATCCCAATACGTGTTCATACGATTGCACCAGGACGGCTACCAAGAAGGTCATACTTGGCACGTATTGCTCTGACTGCACGAGTCTGGCCGTTTGCGGCGCCGAGTGAATCTTGAGGACAGGTGCTCCTGCGCGTGCGCGTCGCAGAGTCTGCTATGCCACTGGAGAGTTCCGAGACTGGAGAGATAGAGAGAGGGAGCTTGTTCATGCGGACGGTTCTGTTTGCGGGGACGATTGCGTTCGCAGGCTTGGTGCAATGTGTCGAAGCGGGCGAGTTGTTCGCGGCGGAGGCAGATTTGCATCACCTCATCCGGTTCCTGAGTGCGAATCCTTCGAGTATCGACGTGGTGATCAGCGCTGTTGAAGGCCGGGAGACAGCTACCGAGTCCGGTCGCATTCCGGCTTCTTTGAGCGAAACCTTACGGGGGTTGGTAGATAACCATGACCCAGAGGCGGCATTAGCTGCCCTGGGAGAAACAGCCACAACTGAAGGGTACTATATGGTTGCCGTGCCCTTGCTGAACGAAAGAATAGGCCTCCTCACGAACCGGCTGAGGAAGGCGCAGGGCAGGGATCCCATACTCGTCTATTGGGAAGTCTTGCATGCGCAATTGGCCGTCCCTGAGATCGAGCTACTCGAGATTCACTATCCGTCCCTCGAGTACGATGCTGAGTACATATCAGTGGATAAACCACTGGTGTATCTTAGGTGGCTAACTGAGAAGAATGTTCTGACGGGAGACTCGGCGAAAGGGGCTGAGCACTGGCTGCGGCGCATCTCTTGGCTGTACAAACACTGCCCTGGCGGTCCGATTCAGAATGATGGATTTACAGATATTACCGGCCTGCTCCTGAATGAAGATGGTCCGATACCTTTTGAGTTGGTGGTTCTCGCGAAAAGGTGCGAGGGCCTTATAGGTAGCGGCGGCTACCTGTCGTACCTGAACGGGCTCAACAACCTGGTGGCAACAGACTTTGTTAGCCTGCGCCCGACAGACATTTATGCGGCCCGAACAAGTGCGCAAGGAAGGTTCACGGTCTCTGAAGTCCCGCCCGGCGAGTATGAGTTTCTTATATTCAGCTTGGCGCGAGCCACAATACCGGTGAAGAAGGTCAAAGTGAACATCGAACGCAGCAGTCACTTTGATTCGCCAACGGGACGAATGCGTCTCGACGGTTCCGTCAAGAGAGTCGACTTGGGTTGCGTGAAGATTGAGGTCGAACGGAACGCCTCTCACTCGAGAACTCTCGCGGACTGCGCGATTCTCGATACGCAGGTTTTTCCACAGCGGGATACTGTCTTTGCAGGGCAGGTTCTTAGCGCAGACATTCGTCTTCGCAACCTTGGGAATAGAGCGTTGACCATTCATGATGTGAAGACCTCTTGTGCCTGCAGCACCATGATGGACGACGGGAAAGAAGCGCACTTGCCTTCCATAATTGAGCCCCGTGGAACGTTGGTATGGTCATTGAATATTGATACAGAGGCAAGCTTGGGGCCAGGCTCCAAACTTAAGTCGTTTACACTGTTCTGCGATGATTTTCTGGAGACAATCCACACTGGAAGTGTGAGGTACAAAGTCGTTCCAAGAATATTGTTATCTCCTCAACATCTGATGCTGTATCCTGCTCCAGAAGAGGGTGAGATTTCGCAAACAGTCTCTATCCTGACGAACCAGGAGGCTTCTTCGGCGAGAATCGCAAGAGTGACAAAGGAAGCGGATGCTAATGAGGCAGACCTTCATGTAAAGGTCTCTGAAGATGGCCTCTCATTTGAGGTATCCGTTCGGAATAGCGCGCTTCTGAAATCACGCGCTTCCGCGATACTGCGAGTATACTTTGCAGACGACGCACATCCGCCTGTCAACTACCCGCTCGCGATACTTCCACAAGGCTCGAGATATGTTCGGCCGAACGAGATCGTGCTTGGGAAGGTTAAGGGGGGCACTCCTGTTGCGCGGCAGCTAGTGTTTGACTCGGCGAATTTCCGGCCAATTGAAGGCGCGCTGGACTATGGCTCGGGAGATCATATAGACCATCTCCAGCTGAGCCGGGAGGTGGACAATACGTACGTTTTGAGTTTTTCCATTCCTCTGCATACTCTCGGGACAGGTGAGTGCGAAATCAGAATCCGGGGTGAGCATTCCAAATCTATTCTGCTTCCTGTTCGATGGCAAATAGTAGGCGGTGAATAATGAGTTTGCTTGCTATTCTGTTGGCTTTGACGCAGCTGCCGCCTGGCTCAAGTCCTAGGCAGCTTGAGGAGATTATCGCGAGCATCGATTCTGGAGGAACGCGTGAGGCACTGATAGAACTTACACATAAATATGTATCAGATCCCAGTGAACCTATTGACCAGAAGCTTAGGGCGATTTCGCTTTTGCTAAATGCCCATCAGATGGAATCGCCCACCGATGCGCACGCAAAGATCGACGAACTACTTAGATGTGTGGAGCTGGAAAGCTCTCAGTATTCACCGAAGGTTCAATTTCTGACGGGTAATCTCCGTATTAGATATCTGTACAATTCCGGTGAGTATGAACGAGCGGCAGAATCCGGAATGGCTCTAATGGAACGCTGGGAGGGTAAAGTCAGCACAGAAATGGCACTGAACACTATGAAACGGGTATCGGAGTCCTTTTATCGCGCAGGTCTGAAAGGGCGGGCCCTGGACTATGTGGAAAACATATGGATTACACATCCCAATAGCTATCTGCCAAACGAAGCCGTGCGCGCAGGTCTGGCTGACCTTGCAAGAGACCGTCAGGAACCCGACTTGGCATTCGAATTGCTTGATGAACTTCGTCAATCGTTCCAGATAGAGTTTGAAGGCAATCCATATACGGTTCAGAACTACCTTGACTATGGGAGTCAGGCGAAGCACTCAACCGAACCACTGAAACAGACAAGAGCCCTTCAAGAACTGGCCGCATATGGGGAGAAAGTCCTGGCGGAAGTCGAATTGGGCAAGCTCAAGTCCGCGGCTGCATTCTCACTGGCCAAGATCTACCACAGGCTCCTTGACAAAGAGAATGCGCTACGCTTCTACAAGCTTGCAGCAACGACAGCACCGGATACGGATATGGGCAAAAGCATCATCGCTTGGAGCAACGACAAGATAGACAGAATAGAGAGCGGTGATCTGGACGACGTAATAGCCATGATGTACGGTGAGGAATTCGTTGAAATGGTTGAGGGGGCGGCTGAAACCAGCGATGGAGTTGGAGAAATCTCAGAGCTTCTCGAAACAGAGTTGGGGGCTGTCTCTGAACGCGCTGAGCGTCGCGGTCCTGCCTGGGAGGGCGATTCAGACTCGCTCGCTTCTTCCGCCAAAGAGAGTCGTCCATCTCTGCACTACACCTTGATTGGACTCCTTGCAGCCTGTGTTCTTCTTGTCATCGCAGTGCTCATCGCCAGGAAAGACTCGCCGCGGGTTTAGCGTCAATCGACTTGAGCGGAATACAGAGCTGAGTGGGAGTTAAGGTGTAGAAGAGCTTGGCGTGCCTCGAAAATGAGGCCGCAGCTTACTGCAAATATATGACTTAATACAATCAGCTGATTTCGGCACGAGTGAGTCACAGGCCTGTTCTCCGAAAACTGCACCAGTTGGAGTGACTGCCCTCGTAGGCTATGGGGCAAAGAAGGACTCTCAGATGAAGGGAAAGCGCTCATAGCGAAGAACAGATCGTACGAATTATGGAGGAGGTGCACGACGGGAAGCCGGTTGTCGAAGTCTGCCGCGCGTATGGTGAGCGGAGTGGAGGCGGCCCCCGGGGCCGCCCATCCGCATAGTCTCCGCGCTGCGGAAACCAGTTCCCCGCCGCCGCTCATGGTGAGCGACGGACGCCTCCGACGGAAAAGGGCTAAACCCAAAAACCGTGCACTTAGCATTAGAATGCGCCCAATTCAAAAACTTGACTCCCATGCCCGCATTTTCTATACTCCAGCCGCTTCGAGACAGAGCATCTGAATTTGGGGATGTAGCTCAGTTGGGAGAGCGCTTGTCTGGCAGACAAGAGGTCAGGGGTTCGATTCCCCTCATCTCCACCATCTAACATACGACAGGCCAGTGGCCGGCACACGCCCGCCGCTGGCCGTTTTTTTTGTGCTCGGGCGACGCATGCGCCGCCCGTATGGTGCCCTTCGGCAGGGGATTTGTTCCGCTGAGCAAACCCTGTTTGTGCTGATGTCCCTGGTGGGGCGACACATGCGTCGCCCCTACATGATCTGCCCCGCGCACGGGATACGTCGCTCGTATGGAATGTGTCGCCTCGCAAGGCACAGATTCAGGGCAGGATACTGCTCATTTTTACATAGACCCCCACAAACCAAGCTTCGATCAATTTAGTTATTGACAGATATGACTACGATTTGTATACTTCGAATACGTGGAGGGTAGATACCGCAGCCAGTCTGGCGTCCCTTCGCGCGAGTAAGATCCGGCACGAGGTTGTAGATGACGACAAAAGACAGTCAAGACATCTCGCAAAAGGCACTTTCCTTGCTGTTTGCGTCATCAGCACGGGCGAAGGTGCTTCGCCTGTTCATGCTGGATCCCTGCCGTGAGTATTATCAGCGACAGATCGAGAAATCTACAGGCCTGGCGATCCGTGCGGTTCAGCGGGAGCTGGAGCGCCTGTCTGAGCTGGGCTTGTTGTTCAGGCGGGTGGAGGGCAACCGGACGTATTACCAGGTGGATGTCGATTTTCCGCTGTTTCCCGAATTGCAGGGGCTGATTTTGAAGGCGGGCGACGATTTTGACCGGTTGCGGGCGTTCGCGGCGATGGAACGCGGCGTCATCGTGGCGCTGCTGGACGAGTCGAAAACGAAGGCGCTGTGCGTGACAGAGGGCGCGGGGCGGTTGAGCCGTGGCGCGCCGGGGCCGTACAGTGTCGAAGTGATGACGTCGGATCGCTTTCTGGAATTGTTGTCGGCGTCGCCGGCCAGGCTGGCGCCGTTTTTGTCGACGGGGGTGGATCTTCTGGGACGGCGGGATGGGCTAATCTGGCGGCGCATCGAATCGGCCGGATACAACGTGAGCAAGGGGAGAGGTGTCGCATAGCATGGTTTACAGACACGAAATCCGTCAGTTGTGCGAGACGTGGTGGGAGACGCTGGCCTATTCGCCGCAGGCCGAGCAGGTCCGGTACGCGGAGGAGTTTCTGCGCTTGCTCGAATGGGACAGCGCGGAACAAATCCAGCCCGCGGGGGTTTTGGACAGCACCGCGGCAACGTATCTGCTCTGCGCCGAGGGCCGCCCGTCCGTCATGGCCTGTTTTCAGGCGCCGGGTTCGCTGGAACCGCCGAGCGGGCTGGCGGAACGGAATCTGGATTTCTGCGGCGCGACGCGCGTGCTGGTGACCACCGCCAAGGGGCTTCGCGCGAAGTATGCGTTGATCACCGACCTGTTCCGTTCGTATCTGTACGATACCTACACGGAAGAGCTGCTGCTGAGCGCGGACACGCCGGCGGAATTCGCGCGTGAGATGGAAGAGACGCTGTGCCGGGCGGAGGTAGCGGCCGGTTCGCTCGAGGAGCTGCGCCGCCCGCCGCGCAGCAACGTGGCCCGCCAGCTTCGGGAATGGTGTCAGCGCTGGCAGCAGACGCTGGTGGCACAGGGGCATGTTCGGGAAGACGCCGCGGAGCTCGCGCTGGATCGAATTCTTGTGTTGCGCTTTCTTACGGGACACAACGTACTTCGCCGCCATGGCCACGCAATGCGGCGCCGGCTCAACGAGATCGTAGCCCGGGCCTGCATGGCGGGCGGAGACGACTGCGGCCGCGACCTGATCCGCCTCTTTCACGATCTGTGGGTGGAACTGCGCGCCGACATTTTCGCGCCGGAGCCTACGCTGGAAAAGGCGCTGGAACGAGGCGCAATCACAGTCCCGCTGCTTCAGGAATTGCGCCTGCTTGCCCGGTCCAAGTTCACGATTCCGGTGATCTTGGAAAAATTCAATTTTGGAGACGCATCGGAGAAGGCGCGGGTGCGGATGGTGCCCGAGGACGACGAGGAGCGGCTGGCGTACCTGTACAAGCAGACGAGCGCGACGATCGAAGACGCGCGCATCACGGTGGATGTCGAAGACGAAGGATACCGCGCGATCTTCTGGTGGCTGGACCGTCTGGTGGCGCTCTATGACCGCCTGGGCCAGGAATACGAACACCAGTCGCTCAACGAACAGGCCGGCGGCGATATTGACCTGTTCACCTGGTCGGAACTGGATGCGGCGAAGCCGGCCATTGCATCCGAGCCGTACCGCCATGCGGTGGAGCACGGGATCGTGCTGATGTATGGCAGTCCAAGGCAGTACCGCACAGCGCGGCTGCTGCTGTACCTTCACCTGATCCACGCACACTCGTTGCGGCGCTTGAAGTTCGACCGATTCCCCAACATCGAGGCAGCGCTGCAGCAACGGCCCGCGATGACGGAAGCCGACCGGCGCCGCCTGTTCAGCTCAGCCCAGAACGACGAATCGAGCGTGGGCTGACGCCTCTACGGGCCTGCAGCGGCGCCGCATCCGCGCGAACTGGGGGGATCTTCCCCGGGCAGCTGCACGAAAACGCCGCGTCGTTGTCTCAGATCTTGAGCTTCGCGCATCCTTCGCACGTTGATGTCTACCGTGTGCTCTCTTAGAATGCCCGAAAGAGCAGCACACAGCAGGGGGCTTGACCTATGAAATACACGATTGTGGCGGCGGCCATGATGGCGACGGTGTTGCCTGCCTGTGCGCAGGAAAACCTGATCGTGCTCGAGCCGAAACCGAGTGAACCCGGGCCCGGCGAGATGTTGTACACCTATCTGCAGCGCGAAGCGCACGCCGCGCTTGATCAGCGCCTGGAGCGGTACGAGCAACTCAAGACCAGGGACGACGTAGCGGCGTACCAGCAGGAACTCCGGGCGTTCTTCCTCGAACAGCTGGGCGGATTCCCCGAGCGCACGCCCTTGAACGCGCGCACTGTGGCGACGCTCGAGCGCGATGGGTATCGTGTCGAAAAGGTCATTTTCGAGAGCCGCCCGGGCTTTCACGTGACGGGACTGCTGCATCTTCCGGCGACACCGGGGCCATATCCTGCCGTGCTGGTGCCCTGCGGCCACAGTGCCAACGGGAAAGCGGCGGAGCCCTACCAGAGGGGTTCGATCCTGATGGCGAGACACGGCGTCGCGGCGTTTTGTTTCGACCCCTTCGGGCAGGGCGAGCGCTATCAGATATTGTCGGAAGAGGGCAAACCGCGGCACGGCAGCACGACCGAGCACACGCTTGCGGGCGCGGGGTGCATTCTCCTCGGGCTGAACGCGGCCACGTATGAAATCTGGGATGGCATGCGGGCCATTGACTACCTGCAAAGCCGCGAGGACATTGACCCCATACGTATCGGGTGTGCGGGGAATTCCGGCGGAGGCACGCAGACCGCTTATTTCATGGCGCTCGATGATCGGATACAGTGCGCCGCGCCGTCGTGTTATATCACCACCCTGCGCCGCTTGACGGACACGATCGGGCCGCAGGATGCCGAGCAGAACATCCATGGACAGATCGCGCGCGGGCTCGATCACGCAGACTACCTTATTTTGCACGCGCCGAAACCCGCGCTGCTGTGCTGTGCGACGCGTGACTTTTTTGACATCCAGGGGGTGTGGGACAGTTTCCGCCAGGCCAAACGGATCTACACGCGATTGGGACTGTCAGAGGGGGTGGATCTCGTCGAAACAGACGAAGAACACGGCTGGACGGTCAATCTGCGCGTAGCAAACGCCCGCTGGATGCGCCGGTGGCTGCTGGCCCGGAACGAACCGATCACGGAATCGGAATGCGTCGTGCTCACCGACGAAGAGGCTCAGTGCACGGAAGCCGGGCAAGTGCTTCTCCTGGACGGCGCACGTTCGGTGTACGACCTCAACGCGGAGGTCGAGGCCGGATATGCCCCAAGGCGCGCGGCCCTGTGGTCGGGCGATTCGGCGGCCGCACTGGCGCGAGTGCGTGAGATTGCGGGCGTCCGCCCGCTTGGCCAGGTGCCGGAATGCACAGTCGAAACGTTGGGAACCGTCGAACGGCGCGGATACCGTATTGAAAAACAGGTTTTTGTGCCGTCGGACGGGGTTGTGGTACCAGCGCTGCGATGTGTGCCGTCGGAACCCGGCGGCGCGATCTGCCTGTACGTGCATGGCGGTGGTAAGGAAGCCGAAGCGGCGCCCGGCGGCGCCATTGAAGCGCTCGTAAAACGGGGCGTAACAGTGGTGGCCGTAGACCTGCCCGGCCTGGGCGAGACCACCAGCTCGAAAGACCCGAAAGGGGGCTTTTCGAAACAGCTTTCCCCAAACTGGAAGGAGTTTTTTCTGGCGTACAAGCTCGGGCAGCCGCTGTTGGGCCTGCGCGCTGAATCGGTGCTCATGCTCGCGCGGGCCCTGGGCGGAAACGTGCAGGTGGTGGGCGTTGGCGAGGCAGGGCCGGCGGTGCTGCACGCGGCCGCGCTCGACCCCGGGCAGTTTTCCTCGGTCCGGCTGGAACACAGCCTTCGCACCTGGACCAGCGTGGTCACGACCTGCGAGCACACCCAGCAACTGGCCAATTGCGTCCACGGGGCGTTGCGGGACTACGATCTGCCGGATCTGGTGAAGGTACTGGGGAGTAAGATTACCGTTCGCAACCCGGCGGGCGCGGATGGAAAGTAGGTGGGCCGGGCTGGGGCTGCCGCGGGCGGGGAGCGCCGCACAACAGGCGCGATTTGTTGCGCCGTTTCCTTGACAGACGCAGAACAAGGTGGTAACATCCTTTCACTTGGGACGTCCCCAAAAGGAATGTGAAGAACGCTATGGAACAGAGGCTCGACACACTGATTGCCCGTACGAATGCCGGCATGGCGCAGGCGGTCGTAGTGGTAGTGGTACGTGTCGACGCCTGTGCGCCGTAGCGGGTATTTAAGTAAGGCTGAATCAGCCCCCATCGGCGTTAAGGCGCCGGTGGGGGCGATTTTTTTCCCCTCCTCGAGCGCCGGACCCGCCGCAATGGGCACCACAAGGAGATCTGGACATGATCACCATGACCGGCGCGCAACTCATGGTCCGCCTGCTCGAGCGCCAGGGCATCGACATTGTCGCGGGAATACCCGGCGGAGCCAATCTTCCCTTCTACGACGCGCTCGGGCAGTCGGCGCACATCCGCCATGTGCTCGCGCGCCACGAGCAGGGTGCGGGATTCATTGCGCAGGGGATGGCCCGCGCCACCGGGAAGACGGCCGTGTTTCTGGCGACGTCGGGGCCGGGCGCGACGAATGCGCTGACCGCATTGGCCGATGCCAAGCTGGATTCGGTTCCGATCATCTGCATCACGGGCCAGGTGCCGCGCGCGATGATCGGTACGGACGCGTTTCAGGAAGTCGACACCTATGGGATGAGCATCCCGCTCACAAAACACAACTTTCTGGTCCGCTCGGCGGCGGCGCTGTTGAAAGTCCTCCCCGAGGCGTTCCGGATCGCGGCTTCGGGCCGGCCCGGCCCGGTGCTGGTGGATGTGCCGAAAGATGTTCAAACTGAAACGGTGTCGTTCGAATCGTGGCCCGAACCCGGGTGTGCTGATGCCCCCCCAGACTTCGATCCGGCAGCTGTTTCACTTGCGGCAGAATTCATCAACGGGGCAGAGAGACCGGTGCTGTACCTCGGCGGCGGCGTGGTGTACGGCGGCGCGTCGGAATATGCGATTCAACTGGCGGAAAAGGCCTCGCTTCCCACGACGATGACGCTGATGGGTCTGGGCGCGATGCCGCCCGAGCATCCGCTGTCGCTGGGCATGCTGGGGATGCACGCGGCGCGATTCACCAACCTGGTCATGGAAGAGTGCGACCTGCTCATCGCGGCAGGCGCGCGCTTTGACGACCGGGCCACGGGGAAGGCGGCTGAGTTCTGCCCCAACGCGAAGATCGTCCATATCGACATTGATCACAGCGAGCTGGACAAGGTGAAGACCGCGCATGCCGGGATTGTGGGCGATGTCCGCGCGGTGCTCGAACGCCTGCTCCCGCTGATTCAGGCCAATCCGCGCCCGGAATGGCTGGAGCGTGTGGATGAGCTGCGCCGCGCGTTTCCGATGGACATGCCGGGCCTGGACGATGCCCGCACTCCGTATGGCCTCATCGCAGAGACCGCCCGGCATCTTGACGACTCGGCCATCGTGACCACCGATGTCGGTCAGCACCAGATGTGGGCGGCCCAGGCGTATCCGCTGCGACGTCCCCGGCAATGGCTCACGTCAGGCGGGCTTGGCACCATGGGGTTTGGCCTCCCAGCAGCCATTGGCGCGGCGCTGGCATGCCCGGAGCGCGACGTCGTGTGCATCAGCGGCGACGGGAGCCTGCTGATGAACATCCAGGAACTCGTGACGGCCGCCGAAGAAAATGCGAACGTCAAGATCATCGTCATGAACAACAACTCGCTGGGGCTGGTTCATCAACAGCAGGATCTGTTCTACGGGAAGCGCATTTTTGCGTCGGATTTCGTCGTGGCGGTTGATTTCTGCATGATCGCCCGGGGGTTTGGCATGCGGACGGCCGATCTGGGTGCCACTGACGATCCCGCGGGAATGCTCGCAGAAGCGATGACAACGCCCGGGCCGTGCCTCATCAACGCGCCTATCGACGTGAACGAGAAAGTCTATCCCATGGTTCCACCGGGCGCGGCCAACCGCACTATGGTGGCGTACGAGACGGTTGCAGGATGAGGTGAGGTGCAGACGAGACTCGAAGGACTCGCTTGTTACGCCGGATGCAGTTTGCGCACCGGCGGCCCGTAAGGAGACAAACCATGAGTATTGCAACAGAATCCGCTGCAATTTCCGCGTTGCCACGCACGGTTCTCGAACTGACGGTCAACAACCATCCGGGCGTGATGTCGCATGTGTGTGGCCTGTTTGCGCGGCGGGCCTATAACGTTGAAGGCATTTTGTGCATGCCGATCGGGGATGAGGCGAGCAGCCGCATCTGGCTGCTGGTGAATGAAGATGCGCGCCTCGACCAGATGATCAAGCAGGCCGAAAAACTGCACGATGTTCGTGCCGTGCGCCGCCATCCAGCAACGCGCGAGGTGTTCGAACAACTGGAAGCGTTTTTCCGGGAATAACATCCGAGGTCGTTTGGCTGTCCGGGCGTTTCCAGTCTCAAACGAAGGCCTGCCGCCGTGCCGGGGCCGGTGCGCCCGTGTGGCAAGCGCCTGCGAACGGAACATTTGTGGGTCTGGCATTGCTCTTTTGCCCCGTCATGCGCGGGCTTGTTATTCTACCCGGAGCCGGGGCTCGGCGGCCGGGGAATGACACGGCCGGTGCGATGGCCCCGTTTTTTTATGGAAAGGGGCGATTCATGAGGGTGGGCATCATCGGTTTTGCGCGCTCGGGCAAGACGACCGTGTTCAATTCGTTGACGGGGGCGCGTGCCGAGGTGGGCGCGTTTGGGAGCCGGGAAGCGAATCTGGCCGTGTTGAAGGTGCCCGACGAGCGCGTGGACCGGCTGGCGGAGATCTACGAGCCGAAAAAGGTCACTTACGCTGAGTTCCAGTTTGTGGATATTGCGCCGGACGAGGCGGCGGGCGAAGAAAAGGCCTTGAGCAGCGCGGCGCTGACGGCGCTGCGGCAGGTCGAAGCGCTTGTGCACGTGGTACGGGCTTTTACCGGCGAAACCGTCGTGCATCCACTGGGAAGAGTGGACGCGGCACGGGACTGCCGTGCGCTCGAAGAAGAGATGCAGCTCGACGATCTGATCATCATTGAGCGGCGGCTCGAGCGGATGGAGAAGGAGAACAGGAAAGACCGGCAGTACGAGTTGCTGGCGCGGTGCAAAGCGCATATTGAAGCGGGGAAGCCGCTGCGAACGCTCGAGTTGAGTGCGCTGGAAGAGAAGGATATTGCGGGATTCTGTTTTTTGTCGCGCAAACCGCTCTTGCTGCTCGGCAACTACGGGGATGAGCGTATTGGCGATGCGGACCCGGCAAAATTGCATGCCCTGGCCGCGGAAACCGGTCAGACCCTCATTGAGCTGTGCGGGGCGATGGAGATGGAGGTGAGCCAGCTTCCTGAGGATGAACGGGCCGCGTTCCGGGAAGAATTGGGCCTGGGCGAGGGTTCGCGGACCCGGTTTCTGAAGAGCGCCTATGCCATGCTCGGGTTGATCAGCTTCTTGACGGCGGGGAAGCCGGAGGTCCGCGCGTGGACCATTCGGAAAGGGACGCGCGCCCAGGATGCGGCCGGTGTGATCCACAGCGACCTGGCGCGGGGGTTCATCCGCGCCGAGGTGACGCACTACGACGACTTCGTGAACGCCGGTTCGATGGCAAAGGCGAAGGAAGCGGGCCTCCTGCGCCTTGAAGGCAAGGACTACATCGTCCAGGACGGCGACATCATGCTGATCCGGTTTAATGTGTAGCCGCGGCCCGTCTGCACAGTGAATTGCCGGCGCCGGTATCGGAGCAGCTGCGTGAGGGATGGCGCGGCCGCGTTGTCCCTGAGGGGAGATAACGGTAGAATGGGCCAGGGTGCGGATTGCCGGCACGTGCCTGCCTTTTTCGAGATACGACGGTTGCGGGGATACAGCACGAGAACGCGGCCCGCAGGAGATGGAAGGCTGAGGAGGAGACCCATGAATGTTGGAGTAATCGGATGCAACACGATGGGCCTGATGCACTGCGAGATGGCGGTCAATGCAGGCCTGAAGGTCGTTGCCTGCGGCGACATCAGCCGCGACAACGCCCGGAAGGCAGCCCGCAAGTTCGGCGCGGAGGCCGTCGGGGATTGTGTTGAGTTGTGCAGCCGCGATGATGTGGATGTGGTGGCGATATGTACGCCAACACCCACCCACACGGAATATATCAAGGCCGCGGCCGCCGCGGGCAAGCACGTGTTCTGCGAGAAACCGCTGGGGCGGACGCTGGAGAAGATCGACGAGGCGCTGGCCGCGGTCGAACAGGCAGGCGTGAAACTCTATGTGGGCCACGTGGTGCGCTTTTTTCAGGAATTTGAGGCCATGAAGGCCCGCATCGACTCGGGCCAGATTGGCAAAGTGGGGTTTGTGAAAACCTACCGGGGCGGGATCTTTCCGGGCGGCAAGCTGGGCTGGTTCAGCGACTGGAGCATGAGCGGCGGCGTCACCCTGGACACCATCGTGCATGACATGGACTGGCTGCGCTACGTATTTGGCGATCCGGAGCGTATTTTCGCGCAGAATCTGAAACGGGTGTTCAGCGAACGGCTTGACTACGCCCTGGTCACGATGCGCATGAAAAGCGGCGTGATCTGCAACGTCGTGGGCACCTGGGCGCACCCGAGCGGGTTCCGGGTCAAGGTGGATATCTGCGGCGAGCGCGGTATGGTGACGTTCGACAGCAGCGAGGCGCCGGTTTCCGCGCAGTTGCGCCAGGGAGCAGGTTCGGGACCGAGCACGATCGTGCCGGCGAGCCCGGTGCTGGTGAGTCCGTATCAACTCGAATGGGAAGACTTCGCCGGTTGGCTGGCCGGCACGCACGAGCCCCGGGTCACCCCCGAAGACGGGCGCTGGGCGGTGCGGATGGCGCTTGGGGCGCTGGAATCCGCAGAAACCGGGGAACCGGTCGAGTTCAACTGAATGCGGAGCGCCGTAGTGAGAGAAGGAGACGCCTGATGGCCAAGATCGGAGTGATGAGTTTCGCGCACATGCACGCGCAAAGTTACGCGGCCTGCCTCAACGAGCTGCCCGAGGCTGAGCTGGTTGCGATATGGGATGATGATGCGGCTCGCGGGCAGCAGCAGGCCGAGGCGTTCCGCACGGACTTTGTCCCGGACCTGGACGCCTTTCTCGCCAGGGATATCGACGGCGTCATCATCGCATCGGAAAACGTCAAACACCGCGAAATGGTCGAGCGGGCGGCGGCGGCCGGAAAATGGATCCTCTGCGAAAAACCGCTGGCGCCAACGGTTGAAGACTGCCAGGCCATGATCGAGGCCTGCCGGAAGGCGGGCGTAGGCCTCGGGACGGCGTTTCCCTGCCGCTACATTCCATCGGTGATGGCCGTGAAAGACGAGCTTGATAAAGGGGTCTACGGCGAAATCTATGCCGCATCCTGTACCAACAACGGACAATTTCCGGGAGGCTGGTTCGCTCAACAGGCCCTGTCGGGCGGCGGGGCCGTCATGGACCATACGGTGCATGTTGCCGACCTGCTGCGCTGGATGCTGAACCGGGAATTTACCCGGGTGTATTGCGAGAACGGCCGGCTTCTGCGGCCGGAGATCGATGTAGACGACGTCGGCAGCCTGCACCTGGAAATGGAGGGCGGCGTGATCGTGTCGCACATCGCGAGCTGGAACCGCGCCGCGAGCTTTCCGACGTGGGGCGACATCACCCTGGAGCTGATCGGCGAGAAGGGCGTGGTGTCCGTGGATGCGTTCAACCAGAAGCTGAACGTCTATGACGACACCGCGATGCGCGCCGCGTGGGATTACTGGGGCGGGAGCCCTGAGCTTGGGCTGGTGAAGGCCTTTGGAGAGGCGGTCGACGCAAAGCGCGAACCGGAAATTACCGGAGTGGACGGCATGAAAGCCGTCGAAGTGACCGTGGCCGCGTACGAGTCGGCAAAATCGCGCACAATGGTGGCGATTGGCTGAGATACCCGCCTACGCACGCACCCCGAAAACCTGGATTGACCAGGGCCGGTGGTCCAGGCATCCATGCATCCGGATTGCAGGGGCGGCCCCCTGTGGCCGCCCATCTCATCGGCACGCGTTGGCTTTGATCCAGCGCAGGTACCGCCAGTTCCGGATCTTGTGTCCCCCGCTGGCGGGGGTGGCCGCGAAGCGGCCGGGGGTGGATGTCCGCGCTGCGAAGACCAGGATGGACGGGGGAAGCCTCGGGTAGCCGCGAAGCGGCCGGGGGTGGATTCCCGCCATTCTCTCGCAACACGCCGCAATCGATCAGCCCTTGCCCCTAGACTCACCAGCAAAGAGACAAAACCCAGCGGCCGTGCGCCTGGTATTAGAATGTGCAGATTGGATAGCCCCAAGTCAGGTGTGATAGAGTCTGGCGCGATGCCCGGAACATTTTTTCGCCGGGCAGATGAGGAGAACGGTTCGATGAAGCATGTCGGCCGAATATCGCGGTTGCCGGCCCCGGCCCAGTTCGGCTTCGGTGGTCCGGGCAACCTGGATCCAGCGGAATCGCTCGTGATTTTGCTGCTTACGGCGTTCTTTCAGGATTGGGTCAACTACCGCACCGTGATCCAGAATCTGCAGAAGTACTACGCAAAGACGTGACAAAACGCCGCGCCGTTCGGAGCAGGACTTGCGGACGGCGCGGCGTCGTGTATTCCGACAGGGCCGGTCATTGCCCCCTGCCCGTTTCCCCTCCCATGGCGCGCTGTTTCATCTCGAGGTCGTACTTGTCGGCCTCGGAGAGGTAGCGATCTTCGACCCGCACGATGTGAAAGCCGTATTTGGTCTGGATGATGTCGCTGACCTGTCCGATGGGAGCGGTCCAGACGAAATCTTCCACCGCCTGTTCGAGCGACCCCTTTTTCTGGTAGTTGAGGTCGCCGCCGCGGTTGGCGCTGAAACTGTCGTTGGAATACTCTTTCGCCAGTTTGCTGAAGTTTGCGCCATTGATAATGCGTTGGCGCAGATCCTGGGCCCGTTCGAGGGCGCGGGCGCGGTCCGCGGGGTCGTTTTGCTCAAACGAGATCAAAATATGGCGCGCGCGCACGCGCGACGTATTGGGATCGCTTCGGCCCCAGATGGCGAGCGCCCCCAGAAACGCGACCACGAGGATGCCCACCGTGGCCCACCACCAGAGCGTGCGGTCTTTGACTTCGGCCGCGGAATCGAAATCCGGTTCATTAAATCCCGAGCTCATCCATCATGCCTCCATAGAACTTCATGTAGAACGTGACAATGATATACCCAATGGTGAGAGCAACAGCCAGGACAAGCAGCACGCCGAACATTTTTGCGGCAATGTCGACCGCCTGGTTGGCTTCTTCGAAATGGTAGTCGGCCACTTTGCGAAGCGTCTCGTCAAGTTTGCCGGACTCCTCACCCACGAGCAGCATTTCGCGCGCGGTGGGTGTCAGGCAGCGGGAGCGCTGAAATGCTTCGACGAGGGTGCTGCCCTGCTTTACCGGTGGAATGGTTTTGAGCAGGTCGCGCTCGATATATGGGTTCGCGGTGACGGCTGCGGAGCGTTCAATGGCCACGGGTACGTGCACGCCGGCGCCGATCAGCAGTGACAGACTGCGGAAAAACCGAGCCAGGGCAAAGCGTTTGGTGACGGCGGACAGCGGGTAGATGTGGGTCGTAAACAGGCTCGAAACCCAGCCGAAAAGGCCCATGCGCGAGAGAATCACGACGCCCACAAAGAGCACGGCAAATACGCCCAGCGCCTTTATCTGGAACAGGGCATAGTCTTTTAAAAACGCCTCGAAATCGAAATTTCCGCCACCTGCACCGGATAGCGCCCCGATGATCCGCCCCACCAGGCGCAGGGCGAACGTGCCCAGGAACCAGGCGGCGATCAGCTCGAGCACGGGCAGGGCCATCATGCGCACGACCCTGCGCTGGCGCTCGAGCCGGTCTTCGTAGTAGTCGGCCAGATCGCGCAGCATCACGTCGAGCTTGCCCCCGACCTCGCCACTGGCAATAAGCTCCGTGAAAAACGCGGGCAAGTATTTGTGCTGTTCGCGCGCGGCCTGGTCCAGGGTGTTTCCGGCCTTCACGGCGCCTGCCATCTCGGTGAAAATGGCGCGGATCCGCCGGTCCTGTTGTTGCCCGCCGATGATTTCGAGCGAACGAATGATGGGAATGCCCGCGTCGTACGACGTCGCGAGTTCCCGGCACAGCGGAACCATTTTCTTGGCCGATATTTGAGAGGAAAACAGACCCATACGGCACTCCAGCGTTGGCGCGCGCCTGGCGCACCACGCCCGATTGTAGCAAACGACCGCACGCTGCGCTAGTGTGCGGGCCGGCGGGAGGGTGGCCGGGTTTCTGCCGGGGAAGCGCGCCGCTGCCGGCGCCCGCATGGCCATTTCCAGCCTGGCGAACCGGCTCGCGCCCGTTCACGCCGGGCCCGGCGGTTCAGGAGCCCTCCCCGGGTTTCACTTGCTCCCGCCGATGTTTTCCAGAGGCTGCACGTTGCCCCGGACGACGCTTTTGAGTCCGGACGGGGCCGCCCACCGGACGCCGTTGTAAATGACCTTGAGCACATTCTGGTCGTGGTATATCGGCAGGGTTTCGTGCCCGGGGCGGAAGTAGAAGACCTTGCCCAGGCCGCGATGCCAGCAGCACCCGCTGCGAAACACCTCGCCGCCTTCAAACCAGCTGATAAACACGAGCTGATCGGGCTGGGGGATGTCAAAGTACTCGCCGTACATTTCGGTGTGGGGCAGTTCGAAATACTCGGACAGGCCCTCGGCAATGGGATGGGCCGGGTCGACCACCCAAAGGCGCTCCTTCTCGCCGATCTCGCGCCATTTGAGGTCGCAACCGGTACCCATCAGACTCTTAAACGCCTTGGAGAAGTGGCCGGAATGCAGGACGACCAGCCCCATGCCTTCCAGAACACGCTGCTTGACCTTCGCCGCATTCTCATCGGTCACCTGGTCATGGGCGCAATGGCCCCACCAGGTCATGACGTCGGTACTGGCCAGGATTTCGTCTGTGAGCCCCTGACCGGGATCGTCAAGCTGAGACACACGCACAGAGGCGATGCCGGGCTGTTCTGAGAGGTACCGGGCAATGGCGTTGCCCATCCCGTCGGGATAGAGCTCCATGACCTTCTGGTCGCGTTTATCGTGTACCCCCTCGTTCCATACCGTGATGCGGAGTCCGTCGTTCATGGCCCATCCTTTCGTCAGTGCTTCTCGCCGCCGGGCAGCATTTTAACCGCACGGGAGATGCAGGTAAAGCAATCCGCGGACAACCGGCCCTCGCCACGCTCTTTACTTTCGCCGGAACACGTGTTCCCGATGAAATGCCAGGACCGGCGGCAAGGTATCGCCGAGCGTCACTGAATAGTCTTCGATGACGCCTTCTTCGGCGCGAACGGCCTCCAGCGACCACACCTGGCCCGCGTTGCTGCTGGTATCGACCGTGATGGTGACCTTTCCCTCTTTCAGGGTCGTCTGGCCGGTTGCGGCCCGGGTGCCGTCCGGTGCAAGTACATTGATACGGACAGTCTCGGCGCCGCCGCCACCCCTGGCGGAGACCGTGAATGTCTCAACCGACTCCGGCACAAAGAAATAGAGCGGCTTGGCCTCACGGATGAACGAAGCACCGTCGCCGGTCAACAGTCCGATGGGCACATTGGCCCGCGGGATGCTGTAGGCGCACCCGCCTGCCGAGAGGCCGAGGAGGCAAATGGCGTCTTCTTCCGGCGTAAACTGAATCGTGCCGGACTGCTTCATGCCCACCGTTCCAGACTGGAGCGCGTCCATGGCGAGGGAACGGAGATCCCAGGCGAGTACCGCCTGGTAGTCGGAAATGGGATGATGTTTGAGCACGACCTCGACCGGGACGCCTTTTTTACAGGCGATGGCGAGGAGGTTGTCGCCGCGCAGGACGATGCCGGGGTTGTCGACGGCCTCGCCGGTGAATTCCGGCACTTCCAGGCCCGGCACGGCGGGTTTGTCGCCGAACATGTCGAGCGCGAACTTCTCGGGCGTTTCGCGGGGCTGTTTCCAGGCGTCAAGTTCGCCCGCGGCAATACGCGCGTTGGCCCAGGAGAACCATTTCCAGTAGTCGGGATGATCAACTTTGTATTTGGGGCCTTCGTAGAAGATCCAGTAGCCGTCTGTCACGCTGGTGATGGCGACGGCATTCTTGCCGCTGAACTCGGGGTCCGCACCCCGGACAACCGGGTCGATGCCGCCCGCGTAGATGTAGGGGATCGCAGCGTCTTTGGCTTTCTGCATCCGTTTGAGAAGGGTTCGGCGGTTGCCCTCGAGAGAATCCCGTTCGGGAAGGTAACGCGCGGGGCGGCCGTAGGTTGAGGCATCCGCGAGGATGATGGGGGCGCGCTCTGTGGCCCATTCAGGGCAGGCGGCCTGCAGCATGAACGGCGTGCCGGGCGCGGGATAGATGCAGAACTGGAAAGTGGGGTCGTACTCGTCGACGCGCTGCCGCAGATGGCGGCACCGTTCGCGCCAGTGGTCGATCTGAAACGCCTCGAATGCGTCGTGGAGGCCCTGTTCGTCGAGCCAGGGTTTGCGCGCGGCCCGGTCGAGTTCGGGCAGGTCGATTCCCTGGGCCTGGGCAAATTTCTGCAGGATGATGTCATCGTACGAGAGGCTGTACAGATCGCCGGTTCGGCCGGGGGCATAGTTTTCATAATCCAGAAAGACGCCGAGAATGTGCCGGTTTTCGGCGCTCATTTTCGCGTATTCAATGATGTATTTTTCGGTCCAGTCCCAAAATTCGTCCGAATTGGGGCTCCAGAGGGGTTGTTCGATGCCGTTGGCCCAGAGCTGCCGTTTTCCATCGGCTTCGGGGCCATTGGGTGCGCCAAGCGAGCCGCGCATCCAAGGCATGTGGTAGATGCCGTACGCTTCGCACCATGCGGTGACCTGCTGGACCTCCGCCAGTTTGTCAAAGCCCATCCGGGGAGAATAGACATTGAAACCCGCCCGCGCGGTTTCTTCGATCATCCACTCCTCGGTTTTCCACGCCGCCTCGGGCTGCATGACCTTGTCGACCACAATGCGAAGTTTGACCTCACGGCCGAGCAGCTCACGAGGCGGGACCTCGCCGCCCTGGGCGGATGCTGCAACTACGACAAACAGCACAGTAAATAGAAAGACAGACTGGCGATTCATGGCGACTCCTCTGCGCAGTTTCCGGCTTGACGGCCATTGTACGGGCAAGCTCCGCCGGGGGCAAGGCTGCCCGGCCGTGGCGATATCGTTTTCAACGCAAATAAGCCCTTATGCGGCGGCCGTCAATACCGCGGTCATCAACTCAAGCCGAACGGTGCCCATGCCGTTTTGGAGCGGCCTTGAAGTGGCGCGAAAGGATGCGTCCGTCCTCCGGTTGTAGGGGCAGACCCCTGTGTCTGCCCATCCGGATCGCCCCCGTGGTTGCGTTTAAGAAGGGCAGACACAGGGGTCTGCCCCTACGCGCTACGTAGCATAGGTAAACCAGGGAAGCCCCCGCGCTGCGGAAACCAATTCCCCGCGGTTGCCCGCCGCCGCTCATGGTGAGCGGCGGACGGCTCCGACGGAAAAGGGCCAAACCCAAAAACCGTGCACGTAGTACTCAGGACTAGAATGCGCGGGAATGACGTGGAGATGAAAACCCTGGGGCACTTTCAGTATGGTAGAGGGGGTGCGGGAGCGAAGTCAGAGAACAGAGGGCGAAGCTCAGTCTCGAGAACCAGAAGTCCCTCCTTGCCTGTCTGGAAGCGAAGTACGGAAGACTAACCAGGAGCCAGCATACTATTGGTGCCGTTTTTCTTGACGGGATACGGATGTGCGTGGGTATTGAGTCTGGTTGCGGGGGTATTGCCGGGGGCCGGGGCGTACCTGGAGGCGCGTGAATTCGAGCGCGGAGCTCGTTACGGCGATGCGCGGGCGGCGTTTGACGCCAGCGCGAAGACCGGGGGCCCATTGTCCCCCTACGCTCTCGCCGGGGTGGCGCGCTGCCAGTCGCGGGGAGGCCAGCGCTCCGAGGCCTTGGCCGCTTATCAGACACTGCTCCGGACGCATCCCGCCGGCCCCTGGATCGGCATGGTCCTGGCCGAAATGGGGGAGGTGCTCCGCCTCGAGAGGCGGTTTCCGGAGGCGGCTGAGGCGTATCTCCGGCTTCTGGAACAGCCCGTCCCGAGGTCCTGGCGAGACCGTTACCTCTGGCAGGCGGCGCAGAATCTGGCCGAAACGCCGGAAACCCTGGCCCGGGCGTTTCCGCTCTGCAGGACGTTGTGCGCGGAGGCCAGTTCGTCCCGGATACGGCTGGATGCAGCGGCGCTGCTGGCAAAGTCCGCGGATCCTGACGATCGGTTTGCGGCGGCGTATGCACTGGTGAAATCGGGCGCCTATGCCGACGCGCTGAAGCTTCTGCCAAGCGAGGGCGACGCCGTCGGGTATGAACCCGGCTGGGCCTATCTCAGGGCGCGCGTGCATCTTGGCCTTCACGAGGCGGAGCGGGGCCGCTTGCTGCTGGAGGGCATCGTGGCGACGCACCCGGACACCGAATGGGCGCGCCTGGCGCAAATGCATCATGCCCGGTCTTTTCTGGCGGGAGGGCAGCGCGACCGTGCCGAGGCGCTGCTTGAGGCCTTGTTGGCCAGCCATCCTCAATCCGAGGAGGCGGCCGAGGGCTTGTGGCGGTTCGCGGAGATGAGCCGCGACCGGGGAGACGCGGCCGCGCGGTATTATCTGCGGTTTGCGGGCCTGTTTCCGAATGATGGCCGCGCCGACAACGCCTTGTTGCTGGCAAGCCGCTTCTACACCGATGCCGGGCGAAACGCCGAGGCGCTCGCCGCGTACGGGCGTCTGATTGACAGCTATCCCGGCAGTCGCTTTCTGGCGGATGCGGCCTATCTGCGCGGGGATTTAAGAATGCGCGGACGCGACATGGAGGGAGCGGCGGCAGATTTTGAACTGGCGACGCGGGGCGTTCTCGGAAATTTTTATGTGCACAGGGCCTTACAACGCCTGTACGAAATGGGACGGACGGGCTCCGTGATGCCTGGCGCGGCCTTGCCGGTTTGTGGCAGCGACTCTTTTGTCCGTCCGTTTGCGAGGGCCGACAGGCCGATGCCGGAACAAGCGGCTGGAGACGATGCCCTGGCGCGCGTGCTGTTTTTCGGTTCGCACGGATTCGAGGAAGGGGAGTGGGAGGTGGTGGGGCTCGCGTCCCGCGGATCAGATCTGCCGCAGGCCGCATACGAGACCGTGGCCGCGGCGGGGTTGCCCACGCTGGCGTTGTGGCTGGTGGGCGTGTGCGCGCCGGAGGCGGAACGGGACCTGTATCACCCGCGCTGGCATCGCGTGCAGTTCCCCCAGGCCTATTGGGACGACGTGCAGGCCATTGCGGCTGAGACCAGCCTGGATCCTTACCTTATCTTAGCGGTTGCCCGTCAGGAGAGCTTTTTCCGGGCGGGAGCGGTTTCGGCGGCTGGGGCGACGGGCGTGATGCAGCTCATGCCGGGGACAGCCCAGTGGCTGGCGTCTGTTGATCCGTCTATAACGCGCGAGGAGATAGCGTATCTGACCTACCCGGCCCATTCGCTGCGCCTGGGGGCCTGCTACCTGAAGCGGATGCTTGCCCGATCGGACGGAAATTTGATCTATGCGCTGGCGTCGTACAATGCGGGACCGGGGAACGTCTCCAAGTGGCAGAAAAAATTCTCCCGCGTGCCGCCCGACGTTTTTCTTGAAGCGATCCCCTTTACAGAGACCCGGCATTTTGTAAAAAGAGTACTCGGCAACTATGGGGCCTATTATTCTCTCTATCCATGAAAATCTGGATCGAATAATGCGGAATAATCGTAATGTCGGACTGCCCTCACACAAGCGTCAGATGATATCTTTTGACAAAAACGAAGATTCCTGCAGGCCTGCGAAAAACAGGAGATCTGTTTAACCTCATGAACGTGCTATGATTGCGTCAACTTCTTTATTGACAAGCACCTAAGAGTGTGCTATAAGATGAACGACGTGTCAGGCAGGTTTGGAAGATGCTCGCGTGCCGATTGGGAGGAAACGAGGCACTCGGGCGAAGTTGGCGGGGCAGAAGATGCTCCTGCGCAATTAAAATCTGCCTTCGAGTTGCCTGCAGGTGCGGTGGGCCGCGGCGCAGGAGTTAGATTAGGAGCTGTGCATAAACTAGTGCCCACAGAGGGGAACCCGGCAACCGGCTCGGCGGCGATCCCTGGAACGCGCCAGCACGCCGAGCGCTCGCTTTTCAGAAACGGAGTGTGTATGCTCCTGGGGTCGGTGCGACTCGGGGGCTTTTTTAATGTCCGGCGGAGGAACTTCAAGGTGAGAACGACACTGCCACTTACGAGAGTCAGGCTGACAGCCGTGATATTGCTGGTGAGCGTGATGGCGCCTCTGGCCGGAGCGCAGGACGTGGAATTCATCGCAAACCGGCAGCGCGCACTGCCGGGGCAGGTGATCACGTTCTACGACCTCTCCGACGTCACGGATGCAGCGACCTGGGAATGGAACTTTGGCGACACCACCATTGTCACCAATCTGACGGCGGATCCAGTTACCCATGCCTACTCGAGCCCGGGGGTCTACAATGTCATCCTGACCATAGGCGGAGGCGCCGGGTATTTTTCAAAGCTCAAGGTGGGCTACATCGAAGTCTTGAACGCGCCGTTTGTGGATTTCGTCTACGCGCTGCCGGAGACCCTGGGGGATGTGCTGGGGATTCCCCTGCCCCCCGTTGTCCCGGACGGGGCGTTTGTTTTTGTAGACACCAGCGTGGGCGGGCCGGGAAAAGACCCGGCGAAAGCGTGGAGCTGGAGTTTTGGCGACGGCACGCCGGCCCAGAGCGGTCCCGTCGTAGCCCACGTGTTCAATTTTGAGGGGCAAACCGGGGTATTTGATGTCCAGCTTACCGTGACATGGGCCGATAACTCCACGATGTCGTACACGCGGCAGCTCATCCTGACACAGCCGGGCACGGAAGACCAGCGGAACGGCGGGTCCCTGATCATCCGCGACGCCATAGCGGAGCGGGATCGGCAGGGGCTCTTGCCGCTGCAGGACTGGATGCCGTTGTTCAGTTTTGAAATGATCAGTGCTGCGCCGCCGGACGCCACCAAGAGCCTGGGCGGAGGCGCCATGGAAAAGGCCTTTCTCCGGGATCCGCTCAATGACCGCGTGTTCAGCTCGCAGAGCCCGTTGACGTTCACCATCTCCCCGGATGAGGACACCAACAACGGCCCGGCGCTGATTCAGACCGACATTCTGGAATTCGGCATCTTCCGGGAAAAGCCGACGTGGGATGGCGGCACGCATGGCGTGCTTGAAAGTGATGAGCCGCTGGTGCTGCGGTTTCTTCCGGACGGCACGGTGGTGAATACGGTTACGGGCGTGCCGTATGACATGCGCGAAGGCCCGACGTATCCCGACCCCAGCCCGGGCGCCGGTGTCCAGTATGTCGGCCGGGACCGGCTGGGCCTGCGCTACAAACTCTGGGGTCAGAGGAGCCGTCCCCCCGCGGGCGGCGGGCTGATTGATGTGTATCCCGCGATCCAGAGCCGGTATTACTCCGTCGACGACTCCGGCGCATCGTACATTCTTGCGGTGCGGACAAGCGCCACCTGGTCCAGCCTGCAGGAACTCAGCTATTACGTTGACTCCTACATGATGGTGGACGGGTTCGGGCTGATGCCGGTTGACGAAAACGGAGAGTTGATCGATACCTACGACCCGGATTTCGACGCGCTTCCGTTTGATCCCGATACAACCTACCTTTCTCAGTTCCGGGTGGACGACGCGACAAGCGGCCTGTTTGACGATTTCCGCGGGGAATCTGACGGGAACGCGTGGTACTGGCCTCAGCGGATGTACACGCCGATCCAGGAATACGTGCGGCCGCGATGGGATGTGCCGGGAGGCTCGTTCGCCAATGCCTTTGATTTTGTGACGGGCGAATGGCTCAACCTGCGCAAACTGCATTCACTGGAGGGATGGATTCAGATGGTGGCGATCGACGTCCACGCATCGAATCCACCGAATACGCTGGGGGCACGCGCCAAACATGGTGAGTGGTCGGATAGCGGCGATTGGGTAGCGTTTAAGGAAATCAACCTGATCATCAGCGATGTCCGCGGCGATCCCTCTGACCCCAAAGGCGTGAACAGGCTGAACCCCATCGAGGAATTCAATTCGCTGACCTACGACGCGCTGATTGAAGGCGGGAATATCATTACCAACCTTGCGGTTGGCAACGATTTCGCGTTCAATGGCGTCTGGGTCTTCCATGACAGCAACAACAACGGCGTCTTTGATCCGCCGATTCCGCAGCCGGACGGCCGGGGTGTCACTTTTGTCGACTACCCGATGCTGCCGAACAATTACATCATTGTAGAGGACGCCCAGTCGAGCGGCGGGGGAACAAAGTCGGGCGAGAAGTCGTCCAGTCCCCTCGCCACGGGACCCCTGAGCGGCGAGAAAGCCCGCGATGTCAATTACTACCCGCCCGAATGGGAGTATATCCCGTTCCCGCCGGGCGGCGGCGCCCCGTGGTGGAAAGTCCGTCTGGTCATGGGCGGCGGCTCGCGCGAAGGGGTAGACAAAGGATTTGTCGAGCCGGTTCCCGATTTTCCGGATCCGGACACGCACGATACCCGATATGATTATTTTGTGGTGGTGCGGCCTGACAGCGGATACTTCGACCTGTCGACTATGCCCGGCGATGGCGTGGGCATGACGCTGGGCATGGATTACCGTGTGTTCATCGAGCCGCGCCGGTTTAATCCGCTGGTGCTGGACAACGGCCCGTACGGCAGCCCGAACGGCAGTTGGGACGGCGGTCTGTACTTCGACTCGATGCAGATGCCGATGGGTCGTCGCGATCACTCGCCCACCGTGGACTTTGCGCAGAATATCTGGCAGAACGATCCGCTGTGGCTGGAATACGAGCCGTGGTGGCCCGAGCGGACCGCGGACCGAACGACTGCGAAGCCGGCGCGTGTCGGGCTGGAAGTCCATGACCTGACCCTTACGTACGAGAGCAACAGCAAGTACGCCACGCAGACAAATATGATTTATGCGAACGGATGGCCGCTCTGGCTTGACCCGTTCGGACAGAACGACGCGCGGTTCTACAAAGGCGCGCACGTTTTTGTGCAAGCGGATGCGATCGTAACGGAAGGCCCGGCCGACGAAGACCTGGCGCCGTTCCAGCACGCATTCGAGAGCGCCCCGTTCTTCCAGCCGAACTTTGATGCGGCGCCGATCGGTCCGCGCTCACGCGTGTTCCCGAACCCGCCGGCGCAGCCCGAGCGGCCGGAATATGGGACCTGGCCAGCCTTGCTGCAGCCCGATGAATACCCGAAACTGGCGGACTGGCCTGCGGCCAACCGGCGAGCACGTATTTTGAAACAGCATATCGACTCGAGCAGCAAGCCTACGGCGATGCTCGGGATCAATGTGGCCGGCGCGAACGACCCGGTGGTCAACCGGTTTAACAGGCTGCAACTGCAGCAGATCACGGTCGCATTCTGGGGGCCGGATTTTACGCCAAGCGATCTGCAGGCCCTTGATATTGACGGCGTCAATCCCGAATCCGGTGTGCTGCTGTATGAAGATGCCGACAGCGATTCGGTATTCAACAGCGAATTCGGCAGCGATGCGCCGGTACCGTTGCGGAACCTCATGTGGCGGCCGGAACCGGAGTATGTGGATCTGGACGGCGACGGGATCGCGGACGATATCAACGGTGACGGCAGGGTGGACAGCAAGGACCGGGCCTGGGTGCTCCGGCTGCGTCCAAAAATCGCGTGGAGCGTGCCGAACACCGATGCGGGCGGCCCGCGGTATTCGACTCCGCTGCGCGGCGCGATGCTGAAGAGCGATGAATCCGCGGCCTCGGCGGCGGAAGCAGCCGCGCCGGCGGTGTTGACGGAAGAAGTTGAAGGTAAACCGCATTGGGCAAAACGGCCTGTGCGCGTCTATAAGGACGAAATGAAGGCAACGGCGGACATCGCGTCCGCGCTTACGAAAGCAGTGCCGCAGGCCGGCAGTTCCGGCGACGACCTCTTTGTGGTGGTGCGGACGTCGAAGAGCATCAGCCGTCTCGAGCCGTTCAAGGCGTTTATTCCGATGACGCTGCCCAGCCGGCCGGCGCACGACCAGCAGGCGGGCATTCAATTTACGCCGAACAACATCGTGTCGCCGCAGGCGCTGGTGAAATCGCATCCGGAAGAGGACCCGATCGAAGGGTGGTACTACCACGAGATGATGGAGACCACGATCTCGTGCGAGGTGGTTGATTTCACGGGATCAGGCCAGTCGATCTTCCTGGACGGATCGCCCGTGCCGGTTCTGGGCATCGATGCGTCGACGAACCGGCCCGACCTGACCAAAGCGCAGGGAACGGAAGGACTGGGCGGCCCGCAGTCGTTCGTGGTGCCGGGAGCGGCCTGGACCAGCGGAGCGTTCGTGAACCATTATCTGGTGGATTCGCTGTACAAGAGCTTCAAAATCACCGGCAACTCGAACAACCGCCTCACGCTGTTGTCGGGCGAGCCGGCCGACGGTTCCTGGCGGATTGTCAGCAATCCCACCTTCCTGGAACAGGTCATCGTCGAGTTCTATGACGAGGGCGGAGACGGGAAGTTCACAATTCTGAACGACCTGCTTCCGTTGAGCCTCGATCAGACGATTAGCGGCGTGGCCATCTATCGCGACAACGACGCGCATCCGGGGAACACCAACGGCCAGTTCGATAAGGATATCGACATTCCGCTGACCCTGGATTATCCGCCGTACCTGATTGGCGCGGTGGGTGAACCGTCCACGCAGGTCATGTTCGTATTCTCGACTCCGGGAACGGATAACCTGCCGAAACCGATGGCGCAGCAGGCGAATAACCGTCAGTGGATCCAGGATTCGCGCGGGACGTCCCCGACGCACCCGGACAGCGGCGCCGACTTCTTCATTGTGTTGCGGTCAAGCGAGCGCATGGATCTCGGCGACAAGTTCCGGGTGGCAATTGTGGGCTGGGGTCCGAATACGCCGACCGAGCCTGATCCCGACACGTTCCCGCCGCCGCCGGCGGCCGACCGCGGCGAATTTGACCTCTTCAGCGAATTCCCGTGGGGCGCGCGGGCGCTGGGCTTCATCACAGTCTTTAACGAGCCCGACTATCCGAACTCCGGCATGCCGACGCTGGGCGTTCCAGATAACAGCGGCTTCAATTTCATCCGGTTCCAGGCGAACAAGGCGGTCCGCACGGCCGTGATTACGGCCAGCGAGCGGGTGATTGGGCCGACGGATGTGGTCATCCGCGCGGTCTCGACCGACCGGTTGCCGCAGGTGGTGCCGTCGAGCGGCCTCTCGTTCGTGATCTTCGGAAGCGGTTTCGGCACGTCACCGCGGGTGACGCTGGCAGGGATTCCGCTCGTGGTAACGTCAGCTAAGGATAAAGAGATCGCGGTGACGATTCCCGGCGGGTCGGTCATTGACGAAGATCCGATTGTCCTGACGGTGCTGAACCCGCTGACGGGCAAGCAGACCAGCCGGGGCGATCTGTTCACGCTGATTTCCGTACCGCCGGATGCCAATGCGCCGGTGATCACATCGCTGTCGCCGGATGCCGGTGGGAGCGGAGACTTCCCCGTCGCGATTTACGGGCAAAACTTCGATGATCCCATCGTATATTTCGGGCAGACGGTGATGCCCGTGGCCTCGTGGACGCCGACACGCATCAATGTGTCGTTTCCGGGTGCGGGGCTGGGCCAGACCGGCACGCTGGATGTGACGGTGCGGAACCAGACCACGCAGCTGTCGACGACGAAACTGGATGCGTTCATTTACCGGAACCTGCCGCAGGCGCCGCGCGCGTGCTTCCTCGCGACCGCCGCGTACGGCTCGGATTCCGCGCATGAATTGTGGGTGTTGCGGCGCTTCCGCGACGAGGTATTGCTGCAGACCACGCTGGGGACGGCGTTTGTAGACCTGTATTACCGGGTGAGCCCGCGGATAGCGGCGACGGTGGCTCCGCGGCCGGCGCTCGCGGCGCTTGTCCGGGGCGCTTTGACCCCGTTATCCTATGCGGTGACGTCGCCAGGCGAGGCAATGGGAGCGGCCCTCCTGTTTGCCATGGGCGTGTATGCGGCCCGCCGCTGTGCCAGGGCGAGATCCCAGCGAGGACACAACTGAGGAATCGACGTGTACCGGCGGGCCCTGGGGGGGCCCGCCGAACCGTGCGAAAGGAGAATCCAAGGTGAGCGCGAGAGTCCGTATGGCAATGCTTGCAGGGGTGGCCATCTGTGTGCTTGTGGCGGGGCCTGCCTACGCGTTCTTTCCGTTCGGCGGCTTCACCGAGGTCAATAAGACGCTTCGGTACATGACGTGGCCGCTCAAATACCTTGACACGAATAGCGACGGCGACGTGGGCCCGGGCGAAGGGGTCCGTTGGTTGCTGGAGCGTGAAAAGACCACGGCGCGTCAAGTGCGGGACGCGGAGGGCAACCTCATCACCGAGTATACCACGACGGGCTGGTCGGAATCCGAACAGGCGATCCTCAGGCAGGGGTTTCAGGTCTGGGAGGACGTGCCCACAAGCTATATCGCATTCAACGTGGCAGCTGCAGTATCGGAGCCGCTGATAGTGCGCTCGCCGGGCGATATGGACTTCGTAATTGGCGACTCGCTGACGGGGATCGATTTCATCAACTACGTAGCGGTCGAAGATCCAGGGGAAGAGACCCTGCCTACCGGCGTGCTGGGTGTGACGCTTCTGACCCTCGTGCTTGACGACACGCCGATCTCTATACCGGGTCTCCCCGGCGTCCAGGTGAGCGGCGGGCAGATCGTCGAATGCGACATTGTGTACAACGGGGCGGCGTTTCGCGAGCGCACGGTCGTCATTGACACCGGCGGCGGCAGCACGACTACCCAGACGCTGCCGGCCACCTTCGACCTTCTGGCAACGCATGTCCATGAGGTCGGGCACTCGATCGGACTAGGCCACACCCCGCTGAATAATTTCTCGGAATTTCTGGACGATTCAGCCAACACGGGACTGCTCGCAGATTTGGAGCAGCGCGTGTTCTGGCAGCGGAATTCTGCGAACATGCTCGTCCAGGTTGGCGTGACGCCGACCATGTATCCGATCTATTTCGCGACGGACCTCGGCGGCGGCAAGTTCATGGCGGGCAGCGCCGATCTGGCGCCGGACGATATTGCCGGGGTGTCGTTCCTCTACCCGCGGGGTTCGCAGGCGCGGTTTTTCCGGCTGGCGCACGAAGCTCGTTCGCAGACCCGGGTCGATTTTCCGTCGGTACCGCTGCCGGGTGCGCACATAATTGCGTGGAGCGACGCGGACCACAACGTAGGCACGCGGCGGGTGCCGATGTTCAGCACGATGTCGGGCCTGTACGAACACCAGATAGAATTCTCGGGCCGGTTTTCGCTGATCAACCTCTTAAAGCAGCATGAGACCGGCGATGGCGTGACATTCGATGCGACGTATGTGATCACCAGCAATCCCATTAACGGCATTACGAAGCCCGAGGGATACAAACCGGGCGATTTCGATTCGACGCGGGTGCTCTTCGGCCAGCGTGACTTCACGTTCCCAACAGCGTTTCCGTCCGAGGTATTCAATGAAATGGGCAACCAGTTCGGGATCGAGCAGCGGGAACAGGGAACGCCGCTGACCTACAACGCGCTGACGGGTCAGATCGTAAGTGCCACGAGCGGCAAGACCCTGAGCACGATGCTGCCCGGTAACAAACCGATGTTCGGCGTACGGAATGACATCTGCTGGCTGAACGTGGTGGTGGCGGGCATGGCGCCATCCGCCGAGATTCCCAGATTCCTGCGCGGGATGCGCGACGGCTATTTGCTGAATTCGCCGGCAGGTACGGCGCTCATCGACGCCTATTACCGCACGGCGCCTCCGCTGGCCCGGTACCTGGCGGCGCATCCGGTGGCTCTGGGCTATGCGCGCAGTGTGTTCAGTGGACTGGAATGGGTGTTCAGGCATGCGGAGATGCTGCTTATGGCGACGGCCGGATTGCTGGGATTGCGCGTACTGCTGGAACTGCGGCGCTGGCGCGCCGCCCGAACCGCTGCGGGCCTGCTCGTTGCAGCCGGCTTACTCCTTGCATGCGGCTCGGCCCACGCCCTGCTGGCCAGGATGACGCCCGAGGAGATGGTGAAGGCGTCGGATTACATCTTCGTGGGTACGGTGGAAGCTGCCGAAAGCTACTACCTGAAGGAAAACGTAATCGTGACGGATGTGACGATCCGAACGGACGACAACGTGAAGGGCCATCTGAATAAGGGTGGTCAGATTGTGTTGCGTCAGCCGGGCGGGCGCGTAGGCGGAATTATGCGCTACGTGACCGATCTGCCGCAGTTCCACGAAGGCGAAGAAGTGGTCGTGTTCATGCAGGCCGAGAAACAGCGCGGTCCTGCCGGCGTGGTCTGCGGAGAACGGGGCAGACTTCCGGTTCGCACCGATGCGCTGAATGGCGAGAAATACGTGGTGTTTGGGGAGACCGCTCTGGGTGTTTCTCAGACAGAAAAAGCAGACGCGCCGGAGAACGCGTCCGCTCCCAAGCGTATGGAACTGGAAGAGTTCAAGGCCTACCTTCGCGGAATCGATCAGAAACTCAGGGCCGATGAAGAGGCTGCGGAAAACGCCGAATAACGGCGCAGTGTAAGAGTATACCCCCCCGGAGACTGGCGTCTCCAGGGGGGGTTTTGTATTCCCGGGGAGGTCGGAGTGCAGAGTGGCGGGCGCCAGCGTTCCTTGCATTGGCGGTATGTGGATTGCGCCGGACAGCGAATGCGGGGGTGGGCCGGCAGGCCTTTGCAAGCCGGTTTCAGCCTGATTTATGCGCAATTCCGGCCCAGGTCGCGCGCCATCGTGGTCTTTGACCCCATACCGGGCTTGGTATATGATTGGCAGCCGGACGCGGGAGACGCCATCGCGGGGCACGTCAACCTCCTGATGGCGGGGTTCGTTGTATGGTAGAAGCATGCGGGCAGGGGTGTTTCGTGCCTCGCTGACGAGATTTTCCCGGTTAGGAGGGTTGAGCCCCGCGTCCTGCTCTTCCGGACTCAGGAAAGGCAAAAATGCTCCCAGGATTGCTGATACGCAAAGTTTTTCTACTGCTGGACTTAGTGCTTATTGTGCTCCTTCTGGCCGTGGCCTATACGGCCTTTTCGACCTTTTTTGAACCGGTTCGGGCCGTTGAAACGCCACCGCCTCCGGAAGCGGTGGAGGGCCTGCACCTGGCCAAAGTGGGACTGCCGGCGGATTACAGTGTGATCAAGGAAAATGGCCTCTTTGGCCCCGCGGCAGAATCGAGCGCTCCGGATCCGGCCGCGGCCGTAGTCGCGGCGCCGACCGTGGAGGTAACCCGGCTCCCCTTGAAACTGCTGGGTACGGCGGCGACCTCGCCCACCGACCCTCTGGCGTGTGCCGGCATCAAAAACACGCAAACGAACAGCGAAAACACCTATTACCTGGGCGAGCCCGTCCTTTCGGATGTGGTGCTCGAAGAAGTCCACAAGCGCGGGGTCGTTCTGTTCAATAAGAAAGAAAACAAGCGCGAGATCCTGTCCATGGACGAAAAGGAGACGATTCCCGCGCATCTGACGGCCGTTTCCGGAGCGGCCGCGGCGCCGCAACCTGCGGATGGCGGAGAGCCTGGGCCGGTGTCGATCAAGAAGGACGAGCTCATGGAGATCGCCAGCGACATGGGCCGCCTGATGATGGAGCTCAAACCGCAGCCATACAAGGACGAGAGTGGAAAAATGATCGGCATCACGTCGCCGGATCTGGGAAAGGTGCCGTTAGCGAAAAAGGTTGGGCTGGCGGACAATGACGTGATCACAGCCATCAACGGCATGTCGATTGACAGTGTCGAGAGCATCGGCAAGATCGCAGAAAAGTTTAAAAACCTCAACGTGTTCCATCTGAAGGTGCTGCGAAATGGCCAGACCGTTACGCGCACCATAAAGTTGGACTAGGGGTGCGCGGGTGCCGTCGAACTGCGGCGCGCCTGCGGGTTGCATGCGTTTTAGTGTCTTGAAGCTATTGAACCAGGGGAAGGAAAAACCGTGAACTACGGCTGGATAACCACGCGGGCGTTGGTATGCCTTGGGATCGCGCTGATGATACTGGTTTTGCCGGCGCGTGCGCAGCAGGATGCTGTGGATGATGCGGCGCTGGCGGAAGAGGCCGAGGTGGCTCCGGACGAAGATCCGCCGGTGGCTTTCGAAGAAGCCGCGCCTGCGGAGGAACTGGAACCCACACCGGTCGAGGCCCCGCCGCCCGCGCCAACGCCGCCGCCCCGGCGGCCCGCGGTCCCGCGGCAGACGCCGCCGCCCGCATCGCGACCGCCGGTGCGGCCCGAACGCGCGGGCCAGCCCCGGCAGGTGAATCCTGACGAGCTGACGCCTTCCGGCCGGGAAGTTCCCGCTATCCCCGTCGATCCCTACCGGCCCAAGTCATCCACGCCCGCGGGCACCAACCGGGGCGGGGCCGAGGAGCCGCTGCTGACGCTGGATTTCGAGGAAGACAGCCTGCTGGATGTGATCAAAATCATCGGCGCGCAGACCGGGAAGAATTTCGATATCGATCCTCAGATGGCGCAGATGAAGGTGACCTTGATTTCACATGCGCCGATCCCGGCGTCGATGGCGTTCGACATTCTCGGTTCGCTCCTCCAGATGCGCGGCTACGACATGGTGGAGGTGCTGGACGGGCACCTCGTGCGCATCGTACAGACGGGCCAGTTCACGGAAAAAAGTCCGCTGGTCATCGGGCGCGGCGAACCCAAAGGCTATGACACGGTGGCGACGCACATCGTGCCGATCCTGTATGCAAACGCCGCCGACCTGCAATCGCTCCTGCAGCAGCTCGGTTCGCAGACGGCCGCCGTGAGCGTGTACGAAAAAACCAACATGCTCATTATTACGGACACTGCGGACGGCATCCGCAACATGCTTAAGTTTATTCAGGAGGTGGACGTTCCGGGATACGAGACGGAGATGGAGATTTTCACGCTCGAATACACGCGCGCGGAGGTGTTGGCCACGCAGATCCAGGACATTCTCGGCGTAACGGCGGAAGGAGCCCCCCAGCCGGTGGAACGGCCGGCGCGGCCGACGCCGGTGCCGCGGCAACCGGCCCGTCCGAACGTGCCGGGCCGGCCGGAATCGACGGTGGTCAGCCACAAGGAAACGATGCGCATCGTGTCGGACGAGCGCCTGAACGCGCTGATTGTGCTGGCCAGCGCGCCGTTAATGGGACAGGTGCGGGACCTGATCGCGCTGCTCGATACGCCCACCGATTATGAGTCCGATAACCTGCATGTCTATCAATTGCTGAACGCGGACGCGACCAAAGTCGAGGAGGCATTGAATGCGGTGATCGGACTGACGCCGCGCGCGGAAGGCCAGCAGCAGGGAGCACCCGCGGCGACGGCGGAGATTCAGCCGTTCGAGAAGAAGGTGCAAATCACCAGCTATGAAGATCGAAACTCGCTGCTGATCGTTGCGGCGCCTCAAGATTACCGGGTGATCCGCGAGCTGATTGCGCAGCTCGACGTGCCGCCCCGGCAAGTGCATGTCGACGCGGTGATCATGGAAGTGACCATCAGCGACAACTTCGACCTGTCGGTTGAGCTTGCAGGCATTGATGGCGAGGACGGTTTCGGACTGAACAACGTGGTGACCCTGGCGTCGGTGCTGACCGAAGGCCCGCTGGCGGCGGTGGGCAACGGTGGCGTACTCGCGGGCATCATCGATGGCACCACGGAGCTGACGATTCCCGACGGCGCGGGCGGGTTCATTACACAAAAGATACCGAACATACCGCTGTTGCTGCAGACGCTGGAGGCGATCACGGAAGTAGATGTACTGGCCCAGCCGGGTCTGACGACGAAGGACAACGTCGAGGCCGAGGTGGTGGTGGGCCAGGAGGTGCCGTTCATCACGGGTTCGTCGCGGTCCCTGGATCAATCGGCGATCGGTTCGAGCGTCTTCAGCCGGGTTGAGCGCGAGGACGTCGGCATCAAGCTGAAGGTCAAGCCGCAGATCAGCGAAGGCGATTATGTGTCGATGGAGCTTGAGGTCGAGGTTTCCGAAGTGATCCAGAGCACGGTGGGCGCCGACGTGAACATTGTGGGCCCGACGCTGTCGAAATCGAATGTGAAAACCGAAACCGTGATCAAAGACGGTTCGACCGGGATCCTGGGCGGGCTGCTGCGCGAGGGCACGGATCGTTCCATTCGGCAGCCGCCGTACCTGGGGGATCTGCCCATGGTGGGGTGGCTGTTCCGAACGAAGAGCAACCAGCGGAGCAAGCGCAACCTGGTGCTGCTGGTGTCGCCGTACATCATTAAGGAAGGCATCGACATGGACCGGGTCACGAAGTACCGGATGGACCAGTTCAGCAACGCGAATGTCGATGTGCTTTTTGAAAAAGGCTACATCAAGCGCATCAACAAGCGGAGATACATGCGTAACGAACACCGGCCCACGCGGGCGCGCGTCGAACAAATCAATGCGGGCGAACGCTTTGGCCGGGGTGACGCGAGACGGGGCACGGAATGAGTCTGAAACGCACGGCCCGAATTGGCGAGATCCTCCTGGAACAGGGGCATATCCACCAGGAGCAGGTCGATGAAGCCCTGGAACTGCAGCGGGTTCGCCCGAAGCGGCTGGGGCAGATCCTGCTCGACCTGGGATATTGTGAAGAGGACCAGGTGCTCGAAGCCTTGAGCGCGCAATTCGGCATCCCGCTGGATCGGAACGTGACGGCCCAGATCGACTCGTCGTTGACGACGAAGGTGCCGATCAATTTCATTCGCGAGTACCGCATGGTGCCGTACAAGAGGGACGGGGCGGTGTTTTGCGTCGCGGTAAACGACCCGGTGAACCTGCTGCCGCTGGACGATCTGCGTCTCCTGCTGGGCGGGCCGGTGTCGCCGGTTTTATGCCGCGGAAGCGACATCCAGGGCGTGTTGGACTCGTATTTTGACCGGCAGGGCGAAAACGCGGCGGAGATGATCGACGACATCGTGCTGGCCGAGGGAGAGACCGGAGAGATCCACACGCTGGACTCGCTGGAGGCGTCGGAACGCGATCTGCTCGATCTGGCAAACGAGGCGCCGATCATCAAGCTGATCAACCTGCTGATTACGGGCGCGATTCGCGAGCGGGCCTCGGATATTCATGTGGAGCCGTTCGAGCGCGATGTGCGGGTCCGGTACCGGATTGACGGGGTTTTGTACGAGAAGCTGGCGGTGCCGAAGTCGCAGCAGGCGGCCGTGATCTCGCGCATCAAGATTATGGCGAATATGAACATCGCAGAGCACCGCCTCCCGCAGGGCGGCCGTATCAAAATCCGGCTGAGCGGCAAGGAAATCGACATCCGCGTCTCGGTGATTCCGGTGGCGTTTGGCGAACGCGTGGTGATGCGTATCCTGGAAAAGGGCACATTTCTGTTTGGGCTGGAAGAGCTGGGACTGTCAAAGCACGATTATGCTGTGTTCGACCGGATGATCATGAGCTCGCACGGGATCATCCTGGTAACGGGCCCGACGGGTTCAGGAAAATCGACCACGCTGTACGCCGGTCTCCAGCGCGTGAACTCTCCCGACAAAAACATCATTACGGTGGAGGATCCCATCGAATATCAGATGCCGGGCATCGGCCAGATCCAGGTGCGCGATCGGATCGGCCTCAATTTTGCGGCGGCCCTGCGCGAGATCCTGCGCCAGGATCCGGACATCATTCTGGTGGGTGAGATTCGCGACCATGAAACCGCGGAGATGGCGGTGCAGGCGTCGCTCACGGGCCACCTGGTGTTCAGCACCCTGCATACGAACGACAGTGCGGGCGCGATCACGCGCCTGGTCAATATGGGCATCGAACCGTTCCTGGTGAGCTCGTCAACAATTGCGATCATGGCCCAGCGCCTGGTGCGGCGCGTCTGCCCGGAGTGCCGTGAAGAGTACGAGCCGAAACCGGAAAGCTGGGTGGAGCTGGGTGTCCACGCCGATGACGCCAAAGGGCTGACGGCCTGGCGCGGGCCCGGCTGCGACAAATGTCAGGGGCGGGGGTACTACGGGCGCATCGGCATTTTTGAGCTGCTGGTGATGAGTCCGCACATCCAGGAGTTGACTCTCAAGGGCGTGGATTCGAATGTCATCAAACGTGAAGCGGTGCGAGAAGGCCTCCGGACGCTCCGGACAGACGGCGCCGCGAAGGTGCGCGCAGGGATCTCGACCATTGAAGAGGTGTTGCGCGTGACGCGTGATGACGTTCTGGAAGGCGTTGTCGCATGAAGCACGGAGGCGAAGGCTAACCGGCATGGCCGTATTTGATTACGAAGCAATTGCTGGCTCGGGCAAGCAGGTGCGCGGTGTTATCGATGCCGATTCCCCCGCGGCGGCGCGCCGCAAACTGCGTGAGCAGGACCTTTTCCCGACCAGTGTGCGCGAATCGAGCGGTAAGACCGGGGCAGCCTCCGATATTGTGGGAAGCTCACTGGGCCGCATCAAGGGGCGCGACATCGCGCTGATGACCCGGCAACTGGCGGTCCTCCTCGAAGCGGGCATGTCGCTTGTCGAGGCACTGACGGCGTTGCTGGAACAGACGGGAAACCCGCGGTTGAAAAAGGTCGTGTTTGATGTGCGGGACCGGGTCAATGAAGGAATGACGCTGGCTGACGCCCTGGCGCAGCATCCCCGGGTATTTAACGCACTTTATGCGAACATGGTGCGCGCGGGCGAAGCGAGCGGTGCGCTCGAGGCCGTGCTGATGCGCCTGGCGGACCTGTTGGAACGAAATGTCCGGCTGCGCGCCCGGGTGACGTCGGCCCTGGCCTACCCCGTGCTGATGGCCTGCGTGAGCGTGGGCGTGATCGTCTTTCTGCTGATGGTAGTCGTGCCGAAGATCGTCGGCACCTTCGAGCGGCAGAACGTGGAGCTTCCGGGCATTACGAAAGCCATGCTGTTCACATGCAACTTCCTGTACGCGTGGTGGTGGGCCGTGGTGTTGGCAGCGGTGGGCGCCCTCCTGACGTGGCGCACCTGGGTGAAACGCCCGGCAGGCCGTCTCAAATGGGATCGATTTAAAATGGCGCTGCCCTATGCGGGCGATCTGTACCTGAAAGTGGTATGCACGCGCTTTTCGCGGACGCTGGGCTCGATGCTGGATAGCGGGCTCACGATGCTGAACGCGCTCGAAGTGGTGAAATCGGTGCTGCAGAACCGGCAGGCCGAGCAGATCATGGACGACGTGAAAACGCAGGTGCGGCGCGGGCGGAATCTTTCGGAGCCTCTGCGGGAATCCGGCATGTTTCCACCGATGCTGGTGCACATGGTGGAGCTGGGCCAGCGCAGCGGTGAGTTGCCGGCCATGCTGTTGCGAACGGCAGACACCTACGACGAAGAAGTGAATATGGCGGTGGACGCCCTGGTGAGTCTTCTGGAGCCGGTCATCATCCTGGTGATGGGCGTATTTGTTGGGTTTCTCGTGATTGCGGTGCTGCTTCCGGTGCTGACCATCAGCAGCACGTTTGCCTGAGGAGGGCCTGGAGATGAATCGTCGCGAAGAATGGCAGAGCAGACAACGGCGGGCCGGCTTCACGCTGGTGGAGCTGATGGTGGTGATCGTGATCCTCGGCCTGCTGGCCGCCCTGGTGGCGCCACGCTTCCTTTCCGTAGCGGACGAGGCGCACGTGAGTGCAGCGAAGGCGCAGATCTCGCATTTCAAGACGGCCCTGACGCAGTACAAGCTCGAGTTCAAAAAATTTCCGACTTCGAGCGAAGGGCTGGAAGCGCTGATCAGCAACCCCAAGAACAAGAATTATCTGGATGCCGACAGCGTGCCGAAGGATCCCTGGGGCAATCCCTACGTGTACACCTGCCCGGGCTCCGGGGGCCACGAGTTTGAGATCATCAGCTATGGCGCCGACGGCCAGAAGGGCGGCACGGACTACAACGCCGACATTGTGAGCTGGAACCTTCAGGGCGGAAGCCGCTAGGACGGCGGCGGGTGACTCGCCCTCGCCGAAAAACGATGCTCCGGAGCGAACGAGGCTCCGGCACAGCCGTGCGCGGCTTCACGCTGGTTGAACTGGCCGTGGTGGTTGCGCTGGTCGCGCTGCTGCTGGCGATTGCCATCCCTCAGCTGCTGCCGACGATCCTCTTCAGCAACCTGGAAGGATCGGCGCGGCATCTGGCGTCGTACGGCCGTGCGGCGATGGCGCACGCGGTGATGACGCGCGAACGCCTCACCATCCGCATCGAACTGACTCCGGAGGATGGCGAGCCGCAGCAGTACTGGACCGTACGCTGGTACAGCGAAGACGAACTCCGGGAAGAGAAGGACGAGGACGGGATGTTCGCGGGCGGCACCTTCGGCCGAGTGGGTGGTACGAGCCGGAATGAGCGTGCGCAAGACCGGAACGCCGCGCTCTATCAGCCGGGCTCACAGGAAGACATGGCGGAGCGGGCACGCGCACTGCAGGAGCGTTTTGACCGGTTTGCGGCGCTGTCGCTGCAATCCAAGACGCGCAATGTGAAGCACGATGGTCTGCTGGGAAAAATGGGTCCGCTGTTCGGCGACAAGAAATTCTCGCTGGATTCCAGCGGCAAGGAGGACGATGTCGAGGAAGTGAAGACGTCGTTGCTGGAGCGCACGCGGCTGCCTGACGGCGTCGAAATCGAGAGTGTGCGGGTGGGCACATCGGAATTGAGCCGCGGCCTGGTCGAGGTGGATGTCACGCCGCTGGGGCTCGCCGAACCGGTCCACATCTACCTCAAAGCCCGCGACAGCAGAGATTATTTTACCGTCGCCTGGGACCCGATCACGGGCGGCGCGCATGTGTACGAAGGAAAAGAGGAGCCGCTTTGACAGACCGCACGCATCGAAAGAAGCCGCGTCGTGCCGCGCGGGCGGGTGCCGGCGGATTCACGCTGCTCGAGATCGTAGTCGCGCTCGCCGTGATAGGCGGGGTGATGTTCATTCTGCTGGAAACGCATTTTCGGGCGCTGCGGCTGTACGAATCAGCGCGGGATGAGGTGACGATCCGGAATTTTCTCTCGCAGGCGATGGGACGCGCGGAAACGGAGGTGCTCGCGGGCAATCTCGCCGGCGACGGCACCTTCGGCAAGCGGTATCCCGACTATTCGTATACGTTCGAAGCGCAGCAGATGGGAGAGGGATACGTGCTGCTGTACGACGTGCTCGTCACGGTCAAGACTCCCCAGGAACAGAAGCACGAAATTGTGTTTATGGTCTACGATCCGCGTTCGACCGGCGGGGCGGCCACATCCGGCACGCGGCCTGGCGCTGTGGGTCCAGGCTCGATTCCGGGGTCGATCCCGGGCATCGATCTTGGCAGGCTGTCGCAGCGTCTCGGCAGCGCGGCCGCGGGCTCTGGGCGGTGACACGGCATGCGTAATCAGGGCTTTACGCTGATGGAACTGATCCTGGTGATGGCCATCATCGTCATCATGACGGCCATCGTGTATTCCTCATTGACCACGGTGGTGAATTCGACCGCAATGGCGCGGGCAGCCGCCGAGGAGACGCGGCTGCGGCAGTTCCTGGCTCGCAGCTTTGAAACCAATTTTCGGAGCGTGTATTCAGACCGTACCAACGAACTGCCCGCGTTTCAGTTCATCGGCGTGAACGACGAGAGTTCTGACGGCCCCATGGATTCGGTGCGGTTCTGCTCGACCGCACCGCTTATGGGAGGGATGGCATTGCCGGGCGACCTGAAAGAGGTGCGCTATGAAGTCATGGACAGCGAGACCAGCAAATTGGGTCTGGATTTCGATGGCACCCGGACAGCGAAAGGCGAGAAGCATCCGGGCGGCTCGATGTTGGAATCGGTGGAAATGCCGCTCATCGCAGGCAACACCGAGACTCTGGACTCGCTGAGCGAGGCCGAGTTGACGGAACTGGCCGCGGATCCCAATTACGAGGCGCCTCACTGGAGCGTGCCGGTTCGCTCGATGGATCTGAAGTACTTTGATGGCGCGGACTGGCTGGATGAATGGGATTCGCTGCAGTTCGGGCGCCTGCCGTGGTGTGTGCACATCCGCATCAACTTTGCAAAGACCGAGGCGCAACTCAAAGAGGAGGCGTCGGAGCGTTACGACGATATTGATGACCCGGATTTCGAATTGGTTATCCCGATTCCCGCGGGACTTGGCGTGACGGAAGACGGACGCGCTCTGGCAGGTTTTTCGGGCCAGGCCGCGCGTGACGCCCTGGAGCAGCTGGAACGCGAGGGATTGCGGCAAGAAGACGGGGCGCCGGGAATCAGGAACAACATTCAGCGAGAGAGGAGCAACCGGTGAGCTGGCGCAGGGTCAGTTCGATGGCCGGAACGCGCCCGCGCGACGAAGGCGTGGCGCTGCTGCTCGCGCTGTTGTTCGTGGTGCTGCTTACGGTGCTGGTGGTCGAGCACGCCTATGAAACGAGCGTCGAAGCAAGCTATGTGGAGAACAATCTGTCGTTATTTCAAGCCGAAACTGCCGCGCGGTCGGCGGTGGCGTACGGTTATTCACTTCTGGCAAGCGATCTGGAAACGTCCTCGCTGGCGGGCGTGGCGGGAACGGAATTTGACAGCCTGGTGGACGTGTGGGCTCAGGGGCTTCCCTGCCAGCAGATCAATGAGGCCGTTATGCAGTGCCGGATCCAGGATGAGTATGGCAAGCTGAATCTGAACGCCCTGATCAAACCCACCAACAACGAGGAAAACGAGTACGTGGTGGAGGCGTTGCGCATACTGCTCGAGCGGCGCGGAGGCGATCCCGGGCTGGTGGATGCCATCCTGGATTGGCTCGACCTGGATGACACAGTGCGCAGCAACGGCGCGGAGGCCGACTATTACACGACACTGGAGCCTCCCTACGGGTGCAAGAACGGCCCGTTCAGTTCGCTGGAGGAATTGCTGCTCGTGGATGGCATGTCCACGGAGCTGTTTTTTGGGGACCCGGACGATCCCGTGCAGTTCCCGCCGTTGACGGAACTGCTCACGGTGCATGGGGACCCGTTGGGACGGATCAACGTGAATACGGCGAAATACCCCGTGCTGGAGGCCATGTCTGATGCGATTGGGGAGGCGGGGTTGAGCCAGATGATCCTGACCTGGCAAGAAAACGGCGACCCGGTGACCAGCCGGAGCGATGCCGAGGCGCGCGGCCTGCTGGACACCCGGGAACAGGGCAGCCGGCGGCCACGCCGGTCAGAAGCAGTGGTCGGGACGCATAAACCGGAGGTGTGGACCTGGTCAAGCGACGTGTTCCTGATCGAAGGGATGGGCTTATATGAACGCGCCATGGTGCGGATCCAAGCCTTCGTCTGGCGGGATTCCGGCAGGGAGGCGGCCGAATTGTTCCGAACGCTGGATTGGAGAGTAACACAATGAAACTGCCGGCGAAAATTGGCGCAGTGGAGTTTGACGACGACGAAATCCGCCTGGCCGTGGTCAATACCGGGGGGCGGGTGCCGTCGATCCTGGATGCGAGTGCATGCCGGGCGGTCTATGAGAGTGCGAGCGAGCGCTTTGAGGCCCTGGTGGCGGCGGTCAAGCATGCACGCGCGCAGCTGAAGGCCAAACCGTCGGCATGGGTGTTGTGCGCGGGCAGCGACAATGCCATCGCGCGTAAGCTGGCCCTGCCGTTCAAGGGACGGGGTAAAGTGGCCGCGGCGGTGCCGTTCGAGCTGGAGCCGTATCTGGCCTTCCCCATCGACGAACTGGCGGTCGATTACAGCATCATCCGCGAGGCTGACGGTAACACGGAGGTGCTTGCTGTCGGGGTGCGCCGGACGCTGCTCGAAGAACAGCTCGACGTGCTGAGCGCGGGCGGAATCACGGTGGAAGGCATTGGCCTGGATGCCGCAGGACTGACCTCGCTGTTGCGGGCGCGCCAGGGCGGGAATGCGGGTCTGGCCGCGGCGCTGCACGCGCGCGAACACGGGGCTTCTCTGGTGGTCACGCGAGGCACGGCGCTGGTGTATTTGCGGCATGTGCCGTTGCCCAGCGGGCAGCTGCGCCGCGAGCCGGCGGGCGCCGCGCGGGAAGTCCAGAACACGCTGCGGGCGTTTCAGGCGTCCTGGCCCGAAGACGAGGCCCCGCTGTCCGAATTGACGGTAACGGGCCTGGAGCTGCCGGAGGCGGATCGGGAGGAATTCGAGAAGGAACTGGCACTGCACGTCCGGCAAATGGATCTGCTGGAAGGGATGAAGGATTCGGTCCGTGCGCGTATGGGACAGCCCGCGGCCCGGGTTGCGCCCGATGGCATGCTTGTCGACGCCGCGGACGAGTCATCGGACGAAGCCCCGCCTGAGGAGCGGGTGAGCGCCTGGGCGGCTCTGGCCGGGGTTGCGCTTACGGCGGCTGGAGGCGCATACGGGCTGGATTTCCGCACGGGTCCGCTGGCGGCAGCGGGCAGTTGGGCCGGCCTGGTGCGGCATGGGATTTTTTCAGTGTCGCTGGCGGCGTTGCTGCTGGCGGGGTACGGCGTGCACATGTATGCCAATTACCAACGGAATCGCGCCGAAATCGAGCGTATTGGCAATGCGATTTGGCAGTATTACGAAGAGGCGTTCCCGGCGTCTCCGAGCATGCAGGGCGGCCGGCCCTCTGCTGATACAGGGGGCAGTGTTGCCATAGATATGATGCGGGCGGACCACTCCGCCATGTCGGAAACGCAGGAACTGTCTGACGTAGGCATGTACCAGCGGCCGCCCCTGCCGGACATCCTCCGGGAAATCAGCATACGGATGCCAGACAGCAAGGTGCGGGTAACGTCGGTGCGGATCGCGTCTACACAGCGGCGTGGGGATCTGCAAAGCATCACCATCGAAGGCGAGGTGATCGATCCCGGCGCGTTTGACGATGTGATGGCCGGGCTGCAGTCGTCGGAGTTTTTCAAGCAGGTGGAAAGCCCGCAGCGCCGGGGCGAAGGCGGCAAGGCCACGTTCAGCGTACGCGCTTATATCTAGGACAGGAGTACGGACAATGGCAAAGGTCGCGATGCAGAAGCGCGAGAAAATGGTGGTGCTGATCGGAGCGGTGGTCGTCGCCGTGATTGTATCGCAATGGCTGTTTTCGGGGCGTGGCCCGTTCAAAGCGTACCACCAGTCTATCCGGGAGGTGGAGGCGGCGCGGTTGCGGCTGCTGGATGCCCAGGTGGTACGCGACGAAGCCCTGGGCCGCCTCCAGAGCAGTGTGGCTCTTGAAGGAAAATTGCGCAGCCGGGGCGCTTTTGGCCTGTACTCCTATGTGGATCGCGCCCTTCAGGCCCAGAACCTCAAGGGTGGCCAGGGCGTCCGGGCCACCCTGGAAACCCAGAACACAGCCGTCCGGTCGGGCGCGTTCGAGGCCGTCAAGCTCCATCTGGAAGGGGTGAGCATGGAAGAACTGCTCAACCTCCTCCTGCGCATATATAGCGGGGAAAATTTGATTGTGCTGGACCGCATGGACGAATTGCGGCCGGCGGATGACGGCCGCGGGCTGGTCTGCGACCTCGTGTTTATTGCGCCACGTGGGTAACCCTCGAAGGGCGCCTGCCCGCCTTGCTTCTGCCCGGTTTGAAATAATGAGCCGCATTCATGCCTGTGCGGCGGCTTTTTTCACCGTTTCAGGGTTGATTTTTCATAAGCCCTCAGTCAGAATGCTTCTGGGATTCGAGGACGGGTGGGTTGTGCTCGGCCGCGCAGCGTTTTTCGGGTAGCTGGGTGGCAGATATTCCTTGACGAAAGAGGTGGAGGACGGTGCGTGAACGTCCCGTTTATGCCGAAACGGACGGGCGGTCTTCCGTTTTGGCGCCCTGCCTGATTTTCGAGGTGTCCGCTGACATGTGGATGAGGACATGGAATTCGATTTCCCGCAACCGTAAGCGGGGCTTGACTATGGGATGCAGACGGCGGAATGGGCGTCTGCGCCGGGACAGCTGAAGGCGAGGAAAATTATTGACAACTCAAGGTGTAAGTGTAATATTTGCAATACTATCTCGCACTATTTACATTGACAAGATCGGGGCATGTCTGGTACATTGAAGGTGCTGAGAAAGTGAGGTTTGTGCCGTGCAGCAACAAGCGTATAGCCTCTTCGGGCAGACCCTTGTCGAAAAGGGCGTAATCACTCAAAAACAGCTTGATGAAGCGATCCACAAACAGCAGACGACCATGGGCCACCGGCGCCTGGGGGAGATTCTGGTTCGTCTGGGCTATCTGAGCAAAGGGCATATTACAGAAGGGCTTGCCGAACAGCTCGGCATCCCGATTGTCCGCCTCTCCGACCGTGAAATCCCCGAGCGGATCCGCAACATGGTGGAACCCAGCATCGCCACCTTGTACCGCATCATCCCGCTCGGTGAATCGGGAGACCGCTTGCTCATCGCAACGGCCGACCCGACGAATTTCACCTCCCTGGAAAACGTCGAACGTCTTCTGGAGCGCCCGGTTGAACCGCAGCTGGCGCTGGCTGAGGACATCTCCGAAGCGCTGAGCAAGTATTACGGCCTGAACGAGCATACCGTGGAATCGATGCTCTCGACGGTGAGCAGCGCGTCCACCATGAGCACGCTCAGCACCATGTCGAACGTGAGCTCGCTGGACTCGGCCATGAGCAGCGTGAGCAGCATGTCGGCGAGCGACATCAGCATGAGCAGCATCAGCGTCGATGCGACGGATTTTGACGTAGGCAGCAGCACGGACACGGAGGACGATGACGACCACCCCGTGGTCCGCTACGTCCACAACCTGATACTGGAAGCATTCCGGCTTCGGGCGAGCGATATTCACGTGGAGCCCGGAAAATACGACGTGAAGATCCGGTACCGGATCGACGGGGTGCTGCATATGATGCCGCTGCCGCCGAAACGGGCGCAGGCGTCGATCATTTCGCGGCTCAAACTGCTCTCCAATATGGACCTGTCGGAACGGCGCATTCCCCAGGACGGCCGTATCAAGCTGAATATCGGCGGCAAGATGGTGGACTTGCGCGTCAGTGCGCTGCCGGCCCAGTACGGCGAGAGCATGGTGATGCGTATCCTGGACAAAAGCGGCCTGATGCTGGGCCTGGGCCAGCTGGGCTTCAGCCCGGAAGACCAGCGCCGCTGGGAAGATTTGCTGGGTCAGGGTTCGGGCGTGATGCTCGTGACAGGGCCCACGGGCTCGGGAAAAACCACCACACTCTACGCCTCGCTGCACAAACTCAACAGCCCCGACCGCAAGCTGGTCACCGTGGAAGACCCGGTGGAGTACCAGCTGTCGGGGATCAACCAGGTGCAGGTGAACCACGAAATCGGGTGGAAATTCGATAACGCGCTGCGCGCCATTTTCCGCCAGGACCCGGACATCGTGATGGTGGGTGAAATCCGCGACCTGGAGACGGCGGCCATCGCCATCAAGGCGGCGTTGACGGGTCATATGGTGTTTTCAACGGTCCACACGAACGATGCGGCCAGTTCGTTCATCCGCCTGGTGGACATTGGGGTGAAGCCGTTCATGGTGGCGTCGGGCGTGCGCTGCGTGCTCGCGCAGCGGCTGGTGCGGACCTTGTGCACCACCTGCAAAGAGCCCGCGAAACCCGACGAGCTCCAGAAAGAGCGCCTGGGCCTGAAGGTCAATTTCGACGATATTGAGCTGTTTGAAGGCAAAGGCTGCGAACACTGCAACCACACCGGCTATCAGGGCCGAATTGGCATTTACGAATTGCTGGTGACCACGGACAAACTGCGCGAGCTGATCATCAACGGCGCGTCTGCGGGCGCGTTGCGGGCGGAAGCCCGGGCCAGCGGCGGCATGAAGACGCTTCGGGAAGATGCCTGGCAGAAAGCAGTGGCAGGCATCACCTCGGTGCAGGAAGTACTGCGTGTGACTCAGATGGACGAGCCGGTATAGACACGGTGAACGAGAGGAGACGATTGTGCCCCCCCCCCAACAATATGACATGGTGAGTCTGCTGAAGCTGTTGATCGACCGCGACGGGTCGGATCTTCACCTCGCGGTGGGCAGCCCTCCTGTGGGGCGGGTGCACGGCCACCTGACGTATTTTGGCGAACGCAATCTGGCTCCGGAAGACACCGAGCGCCTGATGAAGAGCATTGCGTCGGTGGACAACCAGCAGGAGATTCAAGAGGTCGGCGGCTCCGACTTCGGGTTTGCGTTTGAAGACATTGCCCGGTTTCGTGTCGCGATTTTCAAGCAGAAGGGCAACGTCGGCCTGGTGCTGCGCCTGATTCCCAACAAGATCCTGACCTTTGAGCAGATTGGGTTGCCGCAATCGCTCAAACAGGTGATCTCCCAGCCGCGCGGCCTGATCCTGGTGACAGGCCCCACGGGTTCGGGCAAAAGCACGAGCCTGGCCACGATGATCGATTACCTCAATACGGAGTTCGACCATCACATCATCACGATCGAGGACCCGATCGAGTATTACCACAACCACAAGAAAAGCCTCGTAAACCAGCGCGAAGTGGGCGTGGACGTGCCGTCGTTTTCCGAGGCCATCCGCCGCGCGCTGCGTATGGACCCCGACATCATCCTGGTGGGGGAAATGCGCGACCTGGCCACCATTGAAGCCGCGGTAACGGCCGCGGAGACCGGCCACCTCGTGTTTGGCACCTTGCACACGACGGGGGCGGTGCGCACGATTGACCGTCTGGTAGACGCGTTCCCGACGAACCAGCAGGAGCAGATCCGCACGCAGCTGGCGGGTAACCTGAAAGCGGTGATTTCGCAGGCGCTGCTCCCCCGCGTCGGCGGTTTCGGCCGCGTGGCGGCCTTCGAGGTCATGATTACCACGCCGGCCATTCAAAACCTGATTCGTGACAACAAATCCTACCGTATAACGTCGGCGATTCAGACCGGGCACAAGTACGGGATGAATCTGCTGGATGAGCACCTTCTGGCGCTGTACAAGAAGGGCATCATCACGTATGAGGTGGGCGCAAGCCGGGCTCAGCAGATCGACGAGTTCCGTACTGCGGCAAGGAAACTGGGTCTGGAGGATGCTCCGGACGACGATCCGGAAGACGAAGCGAAACCGCGGTAATCGCGACAGCACGAAAGGATGCATGACCGATGGCCGTCACCCACGAAAGACCGATCGGCGACATCTTGATCGACCATGGCGTGATCACGCCGCTGGAACTGGATGAAGCGCTTCAGCGTCAACGGCTTACCGGGGAGATGCTGGGGCGTGTTCTGGTTCAGATGGCCTTATGCGATGAGCAGGCGGTGGTGGAAGCGCTGGGCGTGCAGGCGGGCATGGAGCGCGTCGACATCAACCGGATGCAGGTGTCGCACGAGGTGCTCGGGCGGGTGAGCGCGGACATTGCCCGGTTCTACAACATCGTCCCAATCCGTTTTGAAGACGGCGTGCTGACGGTGGCGATGGCGGATCCGCTGAACCTGGGGATCATCGATGACCTGACGCAGATTCTGGGCTGCAAGGTGAGGGGCGCGGTCAGCAATGAAGAGGCGGTCGCGGCCTTTATCAAGTCCAACTATTCGTATGAGAGCGAATCGGTGCACGAGACGCTGCAGAACCTCGTTGAACGGGTCGGCGACGCGGAACTGACGGCAGAAGAACTGGGCCAGCAGCAGATCGTGGGCGACGTGGATAACCTGGTGCAGCTGGCGCAGGAACCCGAAATCATCAAGATCGTGAACCTGGTGCTGCTCGAGGCAGTGCAGAAGCGGGCGTCCGATATTCACTTTGAGACCTACGAAGATGATTTTCGCATCCGTATCCGCGTCGACGGCGTCTTGCACGAGATCGTGAGCCCGCCCAAGGCGATGGCGCTGGCGCTGATTTCGCGCGTGAAGATCATGAGCGAAATGGATATCGGCGAGCGGCGTCTTCCACAGGACGCCCGCATTGACTTGAAGGTGGGGGATGCCGAGGTGGATATCCGCGTCGGCACGCTGCCTACCCTGTACGGCGAGAACCTGACCATGCGTATTCTCGACCGGACGGCGGTGAAGATCGATTTGGACACGCTGGGATTTTCGCCGGACGTTCTCAAGCGGATCCGCACGGTCATCGCGAAACCGAACGGCATTTTTCTGGTGACGGGGCCTACGGGATCGGGTAAATCGACGACTTTGTACGGCTGCCTGAAGGAATTGAACCAGGTCGGCGTGAAGATCATCACCACGGAAGATCCGGTGGAATTGCACATCGACCAGCTGGTGCAGGTGCAGGTGCGCGAACAAGTCGGGCTCACGTTTGCGGCCTGTCTCCGCTCCATTCTGCGCCAGGACCCGGACATCGTGATGGTGGGTGAAATCCGCGACCTGGAGACGGCGCAGATCGCGGTCGAAGCGTCGCTGACCGGCCACCTGGTTTTGAGCACGCTCCACACCAACAGCGCGCCGGAGACCATCACCCGTCTGCTGGACATGGACCTCGAACCCTTCCTGATTACGTCCTCGCTGGAGGGCATCCTGGCGCAGCGGCTGGTGCGCGTGTTGTGCCGCCACTGCAAAGAGGTCTACAAGCCTGATGTGGACGAGATGGACTTGCTGGCTATTCCGCAGTCGTGGCGGCAGGATCCGAAGTTCAAGCTGTTTCGGCCCAATGGCTGCCCCGCCTGCGATTATTCGGGCTATGCCGGCCGCGTGGGCCTGTTCGAAATGATGGAAGTCGATGAGCCGGTGCGCGACATGATCCTGGCGCGCGCGATGTCGCACGAGCTGCGCAGGTACGCGCGCGCGAAAGGGATGCGCACGTTGCGGGAAGAGGGTCTGATCAAATGTGTGCAGGGCATTACGAGCGCCGAAGAGGTGTTGATGCACACGGACCGTTACGACGACTAAGGGAGGGGTGCTGTCGTGCCGAAATACGCGTACAGAGCGATGAACAAAGAGGGCAAGGAATCCTTCGGCATCGTCGAGTCGGAGAATCAGGCCCTGGCGATTAATGATATCCGGCAGATGGGCCTCTATCCCACCAAAGTGTATGAGGCCCGCAAAAGCGACGAGCGGCGCGCGCGAAAAGAGAAGGGCGGGCTGAGCGAACTGTATTTCGGCGGGGTCAAGACCAAGGAACTGGTGATCATGACCCGGCAGCTCTCCACGCTGATCGACGCCGGCCTGCCGCTGCTGCGCAGCATCAACGTGCTGATCGCCCAGCTCAAGCCGAGCAAGCTGCGCGACATTTTGCGGGAGATCCGCGACGACATCCAGGCCGGTTCCACCTTCTCGGAGGGACTCGCAAAGCATCCAAAGGAATTTGACCGCCTGTACGTGAACATGGTGCGCGCGGGCGAGGTCGGCGGTATGCTCGAAGTCGTGCTGCAGCGGCTCGCGACCTTCATGGAACGCCGCCAGGCCTTGAAACGCCGCGTGAAGAGCGCCATGGTCTACCCGGTCGCCGTGCTGGTGGTGGCGGTCGGCATTGTATGGTTCCTGTTGTCGTATGTGGTGCCTGAGTTCGCGGTCATCTTCGAAGATTTCGGGGCGAAACTGCCCTGGATGACCCAGTTCCTGATCAAATGCGGAGATTTTGCGCGCTTTGAATGGTGGAAAGTCGCCCTGTACTTCAACGGCACCATTATCACCATCAAGGTCTTGAGCAAGATTCACACGGTGAAGCGGATCACGGACCGCGTGGTGCTGCGCATTCCACTTGTGGGCGACCTCATCACCAAGGTGGCGGTGGCGCGTTTCTCGCGCACGCTGGGCACCCTGATCACCTCGGGCGTGCCGATCCTGCAGTCGCTGCGGATCACCAAAGAAACCATTGGCAACGAAGTGATCGAGAACGCCATCCAGAAGGTGCACGACAGCATCAAGGAAGGCGACACGATTGCCGCGCCACTGGACGAATCGAAGGTGTTTCCGCCCATGGTCGTCAACATGATCGACGTGGGCGAGGAGACGGGCAGCCTCGACGCGATGCTGATGAAGGTGGCGGACATCTACGACGCCGAAGTCGAGGCCGCGGTGGAAGCGCTGCTGGCGTTGATGGAGCCGGTCATGATCGTGATCCTGGGCTTCATCTGCGGGTTTATTGTCATTTCGATGTATTTGCCGATTTTCTCATTGGCCGACGTTATGAGCGGCGTGTAGCCGGTGTCGCCCGGAGGGCGATGCAACAACCAAGGAGTGTGAGCGATGACACGAAGAGACGGGTTTACGCTGGTCGAGTTGCTGGTGGTGATTGCCATCATCGGTATCCTGGCAGCGATTGTGGTGCCCAACGTGGCCAACTGGATCGGCCGCGCCCGCATGGCCCGCGCGGTTGAGGAAATCCGCGGCGCCGACCTGGCCATGACCAAAATGCTGACGGACGCGAATGTGAAGGACTTCCGGCAGTTTTTCACTCCGGCGAGCCGCGGTGTCTATGAGAATCTCGCGCTCGCGGAGCAGGTTTATGTCTGCACTTATACCAGCTACCTGCTGCTGCGTCAAGGGCGGGGCGCAATGAGCAACTGGGATCTGAAGGATCCGGACCCGAATAGGAACATTGAGCTTAGCCCCGAAATTGTGGGCCGCCTGGGCCTCAACTACATGGAAGGGATCGGCCAGGATCCCTGGGGCAAACAATACAAATTCTGGTTCGGCCCCTGGCGAGGCGCGCGTGTGCTTGGCGCAGCCGTTACCACTTCTATCCCGTTTCGCTCGTGGCGGATGGGCGACGGCGACATCAATGATGTGAGCGGCTACATCCCGTACGTGTATGACGCGGACATGAAGCTTAAGGCCGAGGCCGAAGTGCCCGGTGCGCCGCCCGCGGACACCCGGCCTGGCTATCCCGCGCCGACGAAAATGCCGATCTACATTTTCTCAACCGGGAGCAACCAGAACTGCGATCAGGATCAGCTCAGCCTGACTGGGGCCGACAAGCCGCTGGCGTTTAACGATTTCACCGCGGGGTATACGCCCGACCATGAATATGACGGCGGTGGCGACGACATCAACAACTGGGATTCCGAGGCTGGCTGGGCGGGCTTCTACAGTTAATTTAACCGAGGACCGGGGGCGGCGCGGCACGCCGTCCCCGGCGGGAACGGATTGGAACGATGAAAACGCTGGGCACACGGATGCGAGGGTTCACGCTGGTCGAATTGCTGGTGGTGATCGCCATCATCACGATCCTGGCGGCGGTGACCATCCCAACGCTGGTTAAATCGGGAGCGTTTCAAAAAGAATACGTCGAGCAGAGCGGGCGGACAGTCTACAACATGCTGAAAGCCGCTGAATTCTACGCGTCGACCCACAACGTCGACACCTGCCTGGCCTACGCAGCGGAGACCCTGCCCGACAGCCGTGATCCGAGCAGCTTTGCCAAGGTGGTGGTGGCCCGCAGCGTGGGCGTGTTCCGCCGAGCGACAGACGAAGAACTGGCGGCCTGGCAGAGCCATTACGCGGGTACCCCGGACGAAGTGCTGAGTGAAGAGTTCGGCACGACCATCTACACGCCCGTGTTTGTGCCGGTGGCGGAATACGAGCTGACGAAGCTGGGGGATGGCGCCTGCGTGCTCGGCGACTGGGATACGAGCGTGGATCCGCCGGTCCATGCGCCGTTCTGGGAGAACGTGCTGGGCTATCCCGTCAAAGGACTGCGGCCCGTGCGGATTCGCAACGACGAAGGGGCGCTGGTGCGACTCCTCCCGCCGCATGTTCCGTACCTGTATGAGTTCGAGCCGTTCCCGGGAGTCCTTCACTCGGTGGACGATTGCTGGATGGCGCACGTGTTTTCCCCGGCGGGCTATGTCGACGCGCCGGTGACGCAGGAGCGCCTGATGGTTACCGTGGGCCCGACGCCCGACAGTGCGGAAGACGACCGGTTTATCAATCTGGCTGAGACGCCCCTGGATCCCAGCCAGCTTCCTCCGGGATATACCTCGAATAAATTTCCGGTCGCCCCGGTGAAGGTGCAGATTTCAAAATCGTCGGCGCGTGTAAAGATTGTGGAATGAGGAGGCAGGCGTGAAGAGGCAAAGCGGTTATTCGTTGCTCGAAGTGCTCATCGCGTTGGCCATATTGATGATTGGCATCATTGCCGTGTACCGCCTGTTCCCCATGTCGATGCGTGCTGCACGTTTGGCCGACGAAAAGATCGTGTCGTCGGAGCTGGCGAGTTCCCGCCTGGGCCGGCTTCGTTCGTCGGGCGCGCAGGGTCCTGTGGTGAATTTCTACACGGCACCCGGCGCCGAGATCGTAGACGAGCATTACACGAGAGTGTTGTCGGCCGCGGGCGACGCCTATGCGTTGTACGATGGTTACACGACCATTCTGCAACGGTTACGGGGCGCGAGTGATATTTACTATCAGCGGGCCTTGTTTACCGTTCGGATGCCTGACGGCCGCGACGAAACCTTCGTGACGTACATCGTGGAGCAATAGGGAGCGCGTCTATACCACACGCCTCCCGAGGTGGAGAGAACAGGCTATGATGGCCCTTCAACAATTGAGGTCCAGTAAGCAGCGCGAGACCATGCGGGGATTTACCCTGCCCGAGCTGCTCATCAGCATAGCCATCATGAGCATCCTGACGCTGGCGCTGTTCATGCTGTTCAGCTCGACGCTGAAGGCGTTCAAAAGCACCAAGCGCTCGATGGAGGCCAGTGAGGAGACCCATACGGCGTTCCGGGTGATGGAGCGCGACCTCGCGCAGGCCTATTCGGCCAGGCATTACGGCGATTCCGCCAACTTTTTTGGCTGCCCCTACGGGTTCAGCATGATCGCCACCCTCGACGCCGCGGGCCAGGCCCGCACCGCCCGGATCTCGTACGTGGTCCATCGCTTTGCCGGACGCAAAGCCGTGGAGACCCTGAGCGACAGCGCTGACGATGCGCTACTTCCCACCTTCGGCATCGTCCGCTACATCGAGCCGGGCGTCGACAAGCTGAGCGAATATCCGGTGCAATGGCCCGATTACACGAGCGCGACGCCGCCCGTCGAGCAGCCGCAACAGCATCTGTACCAGCCGTTACGCGAGATCTACGAACAGTTCGGCCCCAACTCCGACCCAAGCACCATGCTTTTTATAGCACCCGACGAATACCGGCCGGTCTCCGCGGCACAGCTGGAGGCGATGCTTCAGGCCAAAAAACACGAACTGTGGCTGGCGATGCTGGGCGACCGCGACGAGCCGTACGGGGAGCTGCCGCGTTTGTGGGACGATCCGGCCGCGCCGGGCACCACCTGGGGCGGCGGCCCGCTTTTCGCCGGGCTCTGGGACGGAAAATACCCGGAAGACTACCTCATTGCCGAAGGAGTCGTGCAGGCGGACCCGGAATGGCGTTTTCCTGCGGATTATGCGATCACGGTCAACCCGGGCAGTCAAGACAAGGTCGAGGTCCAGAACTTTGCCGAAGTCCACTGGTTCCGGTACGGCTACACGCCGCGCGATGTGGACATAATCGATGACCTGGGCCTGGTGGAGACGGTGCCGTACTGGAATGCGGTCGACAAAGCGAATCTGGGGCTTGCCCCAGATCCTGTCACGGGCGACCCCGGGGAGATCAATTTCCCCTTCATCAATCTGGCCGGTTCTCCGCTGTATCCGTTTCCGCCGAGCCTGGTGGAAGTGAACATGGCCTTTGCGTTCCCGGCGCCAAATCTGGGCGAACGTCATCTCGTCCGGAAACTGGCGCACACGTTTCAGATACCGGTGGGATACCGCCGTCCCACGTTGAAGCAGCCATAGCAAGCAAGCGCCGCGGCCGGTGCCCGTAAGTCGGGCGCGGCGCGCGGCACAAGGGAATTGAGAAAGGGAGTTGTGATGCGCAGAAGCGACAGGCGGGGTCAGGCCCTGGTCGTTGCCATCTTTGTGCTGGCGTTTCTGACGGCGATTGCCATCGCCTTTTATACAAGCACGACCATGCAGCTCCGCCGCGCCGTCAATGTGACCAACCGGGTGCAGGCGGCCCAGGCGGCCGAGGCGGGCATCGCCATGGCCCAGGCATTTCTGCGCCGCGATGCGATGATTCACAACACGTATACGTCATACGACTTCGCGTTCAGCACCTATTTCAACGGAGCGGCGTTTGCCGCGAAGTCCTGGGCGTTCCCGCCGGATCCGACCGTGCCTTTGACTCCGCCGTCGGCGGTGCCGAAGATCCCGGGCGATATCGCGGACGCTCTCGGCGACCGTCTGTATATCCCGAGGGCGCAGGGCAATGACCCGGCGGTCGACGCGTTCGATTTTACCGGGGTTTTTGCTGTGAACCAGGCCTTTGGCGCGCTCACTCCGGCCGAGCAGATCGATGCGTGGGCCGATGTCGACAACAATGAGGACGGCCTGCGCGATTCGGTCTGGCTGCCGGTTCCCCTGGATGTATTTTTTACTGACGACGGCATCGACAACAACCTCGACGGCCTGGTCGATGAAAGCCCGTGGATGGGCGAAGATGGGATCGACAACACCGGCGACGGGAACATCGACGACCAGGACGAAATTGATCTTGCGGAGAAAGTCGAGCCCGAGCGCGCGATCTTCGTGTATTTCGGCGGAAACGACGGCCTGGACAACAACGGAAACGGCCTGATTGACGATCCCAGCGAACAGAAACTCTTTCTCACCACCCGGCTGCCCGACGGCCAGGGCGGCTGGCTGGGCGACGGCCCCAACTTCATTATCAATGTGCGGGTGAATCCCGATGCGCCCGATTTCCCGGAAGCCCTCCTATCTCAGGTTCAGGGCGTGCCGCCGAACACGACCATACCGGTGAGCAACCTGAACGACGTCGATGTGCTTGACAACGATTATGACCTCGTGGTCAACAACACCGGGGTCTATCAATTCGTCGACCCGTCCACTGATCCTAGCAACCCTTGGACGCACATCCGGGGCTGGGACGTGCTCACGCGTGAAGCCAACATGGATCACGTCCTGGGCGCCTTCAATGAAATCCACACGTCCTACCTTACGGCGCTGGGATTTCCGGCTGATGCGCATATCACGATCCTCGGCGAGCCGGTCTGCCGGGTCGTGGGGCGTGTGGCGGTGCTGGTGGAAGACGCCACCGCCAAGGCCAACCTCAACATCGTCAATGGGTATGCACCCAATTACGGTCAACGGGGCGGGGGCTTCAACCAGGATCGAATGAATTCCGGCGGGACCGCGACGGGACCGACCATTGCGCGCAACCTGGGCCAAGGCCTCGATCCGAGTGAATGGGATGCGCGGATCCTGCCGCTGAGTGGGTACGTCAAAACCGGACGGCTGGCACAGATGCGGACCGGCGCGCCCGAGGGCGTCGGCCTGAGAGTCGACGATGCCGCATTGCCGCCCAGTCCTATGGCCTACGATGCGGGATTCCCGGGCTATGGCCGGGTAGACGACAACGGGAACGCGTTGTGGGCATCGATCTCGGGCATCGACTGGAACGGGAGCGGCTGGCCTTACGACGGCGTTATCCCGTTTGACTACATCGGCGCGGGCAGCTTCCAGTTTCCCAATCTCCAGGGTGTGGACGAACCGCAGGAATTCTCGCCGTACCGGCCGCGCCGGAATCTCGTGGCCGAAAACGACGGGATCAACAACAATGAAATACTCAATCCCGGTACGAAAAACGAGTTGACAGACGAATTTGGCGAACTGGGAGACTGGTACTACCGGACCAAGCGTCAGCTGGAGCTGCCCTCAGACATCGGCCCGGCCACCGCCGTGTTGTGGCGCCCGTTGACGATCGCGCACAGTTTCAGCCGAAACGACCGTCACCAGTTTTTTGATTCAGAGGGCGAACTGCTCGAAGAACCGGAGGTATCCGGCCTTCGCCTCGATTACAACTACGCGTTCGCCGCACAGATCGATGCGATGCTGTCCCGGGACTGGGGCTACAATGTCGGCACCCGGCTGGCGCCGCTGGGGCTTCCCGCGGAAGCGGCGGCTTTCAGCCTGGGCTTGCTGCGCGAGAACGTGGGCGTAGTGCCGGTAGGGATGAGCGGGAATGCCGATCCCATGCCGCAGGGCATTCTCGGTAACCTGATTGGCGACAACGGGCGTTTCCCGGCCGATTTGGGCTTGCGCCGGCTTCAACTGGCCGCGAACCTCGTCGATCGGCGCGATACCGACCACGCGCAAACGGAGCTCACCATCAGCGTGCCGGATGACTGGTGGAATGACCGTTTCAGTCCGCCGCCTCCAGACGAGAAGCGCATCGAATACACGGCGGCGGGTATCGAGAGCATTCGCATCAACGAGCTGATGGTGCGGCCGGTGCGCCGTGTTGAGGCGGAAATGACGGTGGACCCGGCAAATCCGTACTACCAGGCCCTGTTTAAATTTAATCCCGCGGACCCGCCCGGGTACACCACATACCTTGATCCGAACGGGTTTTCCTATCCCGATCCCAGGGCGACGGATTTCCTGATGCTCGCGGAGAATTTTGAAACGCATCTGGACTATCGGAACAAGATTGCCAATTACGAGGCGGCCAACGGGGTTTCGTTTGCGGCGACTACCTCCGGGTGGAACGCCGGGGGAAACACCACGCCGCTCTTCCTGGGCAAGCGGGCCTATGTGTATACCCCGTCCCGCTATCTCACGAATGCCCCCGACACGGCATATGAACTCGGACTTACCGAGCCGCCGCCGGACGTGGTGCAGTTTCTCTTCGCGCCCAGCGTGCAGTTGCCGCCGGGCCGCTACTACCTCCTGATCAGCACACTGGACGGGGCTGGCGCGCCCACCGCGCCCGAGGCCTGGCATCTCGAATACGCGGTGAAATACTGCGTTCGTAACTTCACGCCGCCCGCTACGCCGGTCTATCCGAATGACTACCCCGTGTTCGGCTCGGGCAAGCGCGCGGACTGGGACGACATCATCTACGACGTGTTTGACCAGTTCTATCCCGCCAACGTGGCCGCCCCGAACCCGCCCGTGCCGTGGCAGCAGCTCGATTCGTATGCCATGGGCGATTTCATCCAGAGACCGGACGAGGCGCAGCTCGACGGCAAGATCTTCCTGCCGACCCGGCTCGCGCGGAACCCCGCGCCCGTGATCCCGGGATACCAGCAGGACGAGGCCTATACTGTCGAAATACCGCCCCTGCCCCTGTCGGGCGACCCGGCGGACCAGATTTTCCTGTGCGTGGCGTTCAAGATGGGGGCCGCGCCGCCTCCTGGTGGGGCGATCGCGCTCAATTTCTTCGAATTCAGCCAGGAACCCGATCACGAGTGGATCGAACTGGTGAACATCGCCGAGGCGCCGGATTATGCGGATCTCGGAAACCCCGCCCTGATGGGCGCGACGCTGAGCCCTGCGGAGCGCGAACGCTGGGCTGAAATGGCCTCGGTGGACGTCTCGGGCTGGCAGCTCGAGATCGGCTACGAGGGGAACATCGGCCACACGACGATGCGCATCCCCAAGGGCACGTTTATCGCGCCGGGCGGGTCGCTGCTGGTTGCAGTGAACAAGTACGACTATCTGGAGAGCCCGGATGTCGTGGCGCCGGATCCGACCGATCCTCCGGGGCTCAGCCCGCTGATCTTTCAGAACGGTATCGGCCTGGCCGGAGGATCCGTCGTGCCGTGGCTGACCAACGTGACCGTGCCGCCCATTCCGAACCCGGTCTTGAATGATGTGCTGGGACTGGGACTTCAGAGCGTGTTCTACCGGACGGTCAATACCGATTTTGTGGACTGGCCGGTCACTTTCTGGGAAGATCTGCTGCAATCCACGGACGATGATCTTCTGGGTGCGGCGCCGGATAAAGCGTGGGACCGCATCGTCGAGGCCCATGTGTCGGTGAGCGGATACAATGATCCCTATTCGCTGATCCTGGCCTGGGGCAATAATGGTACGTCGGGCGGACAGACCTTTACCGCCCTCCCGCCCATGAATCCTTCGGGCGCGTGGTACCCGAACATGTACGTGGGCGCGTATCTGCGCCAGCTTGTCGGCGGCGAATTCGTCTACTGGCGGATCGTGGCCAACACGGCGGACACCCTGAGTCTGGAGCAGATCCCCGGCTACACGTATGTGACGGTTCCCTGGCCGCTGAACGGCTCGTGGGCCATCGTGCCCGAGACTGCGCTTTCCGACCTGCGCCAGATCGCGATGCTGGTGCTGCGGGGCGGCATCCTGCCCAATTATCCCGAACACGACGGCATCGATAACGACGGCGACAATGCCGTGCTAGTCCAGGACGGCCTGGATAACAACGGCAACGGGCTGGTCGACGAGCCCGGCGAAGGCATTGACGAAGGCCGCCGCGAACGTTGGCTGACGACCCAGAGGGCCACGCCGGGCGACTACAGCATCTATTCGCTGGAGTACACCATGGCGCCGGAGACGTTTGCGCCCGGAGATCCGGCAGCAGCGGGATATCCGCTCGGTTATCCGCTGTACCTGGGCTCGTGGCGGGACCATCCGGAATGGAAGGCGCTGGTCGAACGACGCATGTTCCCGGGTGACCTTGTTGTCGTGACGCTTTATGACGGCCCGGGCGAAGATCGCAAGGTAGTGGACCGCGTGACTTATTCCGAGAAGGATGTGGTCAACCGCGCTATAGACGATGTGCGCCCGTGCCCCTACATCGTCGACCTGAATGGTGACGGGGCCACCTCCATCAGCTTCAACGGCGACGTGCTCCCCGAGACGCCCGGACTGGACCCGCGCTTCCCGTCGTGGTGGCCTGACGACACGATGGGCATCGATTTCTACCGCTCGCTTCCGCGTAAACACCCGTTCTACACGGGCGACCGTTTCGGCGATGCGAACCGCTGGACCGCCACCGACGGCGCGTACGACGACTGGGCGCCGAGCTTCGGGCCGTGGAAAGATGCCTCGACCCACTGGCTGGACGTGGCGGGCGGACCAGTCGAATACGGGCACGCGTTCTGGGGCACGCCGCTGCGCAAGAACGTGTTTGAACGGCAGCTCAATCTCGGGCCTTCGGGCGGCGTCCTGGATCCTGATCCCCTGACACCCGACTGGGACCCCGATTTCGGCGGATGGGCCCTGGGCTGGCAGACCGTGCGCAACCGCGCCTTCTCGTCGCCTCAGCAGGTGCTTGAGATGCCGCATCTGATGATGCGCGAAGAGCTGACCGCCGGAGGCGATTACGCGTTTGCGCTCAATGTGGTCGAGCGCGCGCTGGTCGGACAGCCGGAACTCCATGCCTACAACATGGTGACCAACACACCCAACGTGGAGCTGAACACCGACGCAGTGGCACTGGCCGACAGTATGACCGGCGATTCCATCGTGCTGACCTGCGCCCAGGCCGATTTCTACCCGCTGGCGCCCAGTCCGGTCGAAATCGAGAACAATGCGGGTTCTGCAGATTTTCACCGGTGGGGCACGGGCACGACCCACCTGCCGAATGCGTGGGTGCCGATCTTCCTGCATCCGCTTGGCGAAGCGGTGGCGCTGCCCGCGAACGATGTGTTCCTGCAGCCGTATCACTGGCTGCCGGCCATCAACAACATTCCCAGCTTCCCGGATTGGCGGGTGCAGCTCAACTTCCTTCTGGCTCAGCCGCAGAATTTCCCGCCCGGCGTGGCCGTGGCCGATCTGGCGCAACGCTGGCCCCTCTGGGACCGCCCGGTGACCTTCGTCTCGGCCAACATGCCCAATTTCGACCCGCGCATGGACCGGAATGACATCTACGACCCCGTCAACCAACCTGCCCTCGACGCGCGACCCGCCGAAGCCTTGTTTGTGTGGGATGCCGACGACGGCCTCGAGGATGGCGAATACGATGTTTACGTGATAACCGGCGACACCGAGCTCGATCTGCTGCGCTGGGGCCAGGAGATCGCGGAAATGCATCCCAACCTGACCAACCTCATCCAGCAGCCGGGGTTCGGGCAGGAATTCATGAATACGCTGAACACCAGGGCCGCCTACCTGGACGACCTCGCCGTCGACATCGAGTTCTTCACCGATCGCGGGCGGGATGTGTGGGATGAGACAGGTCCTTCTCCCGTTGCCGGCTCGGACGGCGTGCGCGACGAGGGTTACGGCGACGGCAAGGTCTGGGACGACACGAACGGTAATTTCTTCCCTGAACCCGGCGAGCTGCTCCGGGGTGTGAATGAGGAGTCGTTTGGGATGCGGGCCGGGGTTACGCCGACTCCCGAGGGCGTGATCCACTACGGCACCGTGAAGGTGGAGAACAACTACCTGGCCCTGTTCCTGCGGAACTGGGCGCCTCCGGGCATGTTGAATCGGTTCTCGCGCGTGGTGCTGGCGCCGCGTGCACGCTCCCACGGCCGGATCAACATCAATACAGCCCAGATGTCGCCCTATATCATCAGCGGCGCGCGGCACGAGTACAACCCGCTGATGGGCATTCCCGGCGTGCTGGCGGGGTTCGATGCGGCCACGGGCCAGTTCGGCTTCCTGCCCGACATCGACAACTACGGTCCGAGCAATGCGGTCGTGATAGCCGCGCGGAATCTGGCTGCCCGCCTCGTCGAGGGGCGGTATGAGTGGCCTGACGGCCGTTATTACCGCTCCACGGGCGACCTGGTGGCCTACGACACGGACACGCTCGGCACGCCCGAACAAGCCGCCGCGGCGCCGCCGCTGGTCACAGCCGCCAGCGGCCCGGGCGAAGAAGCGCAATTTCTGGAAATGATCGGACGGTATGGGCGGATGGCGAACCTCATCTCGGCCTATTCCGATGTGTTTGAGATCCATGTGACGGCCGAGGCCGGGTATATCTCAAACGAAGATATGAACGGCGATGGCCAGCGGGATTGGCGGTACGATTTTGTGACGACCGCCCAGAAAAAGGTGCGAACCATCTATGAGCGGTAGGTACCACACGGCCCGGACAGGCGGTTGCCATGCCGCGCGCCATGATACTGGAGAGTGGCCGATGACGAACAAATTGCATCGCCGATGGATTCAATGCCTGGCGGTGGCGATTCTGCTCGCCGCCCTGCCCGCCGCCGCGCAGGATGTCCCCAACATGCTCGTGGTGGTGGATACGGCAGACACACCCGCGTATTGGAACTCCTATGTGAGTGACATCAACAAAGCCTATAGCAATGTGCAGACGGCCATTGATGACGCGGTTACCCGGTCCCGGATGGACCGCGAACCGTATACGGTGCTGATTGTTGCGCGTAATAACAGCGCTCCGTGGGCGGGCGGCGTGATAATGCCTGCCGATGCCAACGTGCGCCTGATGGGCGAAGCCCGTCCGGATGGCACCGATATCTTCCAGCCGGTCCTGGACTGCTACGGCAGTACCACCCTCGACGTTATCACCATCAGTACTGGGTCGCCGCTCTTCCAGAACAACCTGGATGATCTGAACAATCCGCGGGTGGAGGGACTGCGCCTCACGGGCGGGCGCAACGGCCTTCGCATCGCCGGCGACAATCCGAGCGCCTACCGGCCGACCATCAACCGCTGCTGGATGGACTCCAACGCCAATCACGGCGTGTTGATCGAGGGCGACAACGCCCAGGCACTCCTGATCAACTGCAGCATCTCGGACAACCGCCGCGACGGCGTCCATATCGACACCAATCCGCTTGACGGCGAGACAACCTTCACCGATATTCTCCATTGCTCGATCATCGGCAATCGCGAGCGCGGGGTGTTTGTCCAGCGCGCGTGGTCGCCGGCCTCCGGCACGGAACCGCCGAAATATGCCCGCGTGCGCAACACCATTGTCTACCAGAACGGTTCGGCAAGCTCGGACGAACGCAACAGCGGTGGCCTGGTGTGGTCGAACGGAATCACGATCATTCCCGAATACGACGTGGTGACCGGCGGCGCTACGGCGACAATTTATGGCAAGAATCTGGCCGAAGGGGGCACGGACACGCGGGTCTACTTCGGGCCGCGCGACATCGGCGCTCATAATCCCCCCGTGGTGTTTAATTCGCTTGCCGGGCCCGATCGGCTTGAAGGGCATGTCCCGCCCGCGTACAACAACGCGCCGGGCAAGGTCGACGTGCACATCGTGCGGGCCTATGGCACCGCCCGTGAACGCACCTATACACTGCAAGACGCATTCACCTATGTTGAAAACCCGGCCAGCGATCCTCAGGTGACGCTGGTGACCCCTGCACACGGTCCGGTGGAAGGCGGCAACTGGGTGCTGGTGGAAGGACTGCGCTTCAACGTGGACGGTGAGGTGTGGTTCGACTTCAACGGCAACGGGCGCATTGACACAAGTGGTACCGCCGTGGCTCAGGGCCCCAACGGGACCGTCGGCGTAAACACCTTCACTCCGTATCCGGATCCGGCCTGGACGCCGGATCAATTCCGGAACTACTACTTGCTGCAGGGTTCGACCCGCTGGTTGATTACGTCGAACACGACGGACACGCTGACCCTGGTGGGATCGACCGCGACGTTGATTGACGGGACCTGGGCGATCGTCCGGCCGGCGGATCTGCGGGCGAACCAGCGCACGTGGTTGTCGTCAGCGCTGCTGCATGCGGAGGCGCCTGGCGCGCCGTCCTGGTACAACCCGGCGCTTCACAACAGCGAGCCGATGCATGTACTGGTGCGCAATCTCTATCCGACGGGCACGCCTGTGGACAGTCCGCCCGGTGAAAAGACGACCGAGTACCAGTACCGCGCCAAGGATTCGACCACCAACGCGGGTGTGCGTCAACCCGACATTGTCCAGATTACGCCCAACTTTTACCGCCGCTTGAATACAGACGCGCCGTCGGGCCGGGTGTTTCGCGTCGATATCCTGGGCTGGAACTTTGATGCCGGGTGTTCGGTGCGCATCGGCGGCGAGGAGTGTCCCTACACGTCCGTGTCGACCCTGGTAAGCGGACTTCCCCAGGGCGACTGGCGAAAGATCATCGATGTGGAGGTGCCGCTCGCGGAATTTGGTGCAGGCGGCTCGTACGACGTCGAAGTGACGAATCCGAGCGGGCTGTATGACATCCTGCCCACGGGCTTCACGTATTTTGCCGACAGCACGCCCAAGGTCGAAAGCGACACCCAACTGCCGTTCCTGCTTACGTCGAAGTTTGATTGGTTCCCATCGAATTTTATGGATTACAACCTGGGCCCCCTGATGAATTCGGCCGCATTGACGGCGCGCACCCTGTCGGGCGACGGCTTTGACGCGGGGCTTCGCATCACCTTCGACGACCTTCAGGGGAACACCTATATCATCGACGATCCGCTCAACAACCCGGGCAAGACGGGCGCCGACGGTGTAGTCATGCCGCACGAGAATGTCGAGCAACACGTACGGCACTCGCAGCGTTCCATCGAATTCGCGATGCCTGCGCGGCCCGATGACATCACCGTGGCCAACGCGTTCATCGACCGGACGGGCGGCGCTCCCTATGTGCCCTCGTTCAATACGGCGGGTCTGCACGTCGTGGTTGAAAACGTGCGCAATGCACAGCTGGGCGATACGTACGGTCCCGCCCCGTTGAACCTGCTGAAGCGGACCTCGTCGCCGTTCTACTGGATCACGCAACCCGATGCCTACTTTGAATTGAAAGCCTCGGCATATGATTGCACTGACGGCACCGTGATCCTCTCGGTGGCGCCGTCGGCCTCGGCGGGTCCGGGCGCCCACGTGTATTCGTGGGCGGTCAACGATATCGCGGTGTTTGTGGGCAATCACGAGATTCCCCCGACGGACATCGTGTCGATCGTGCCGGCGCCAGCCCTGTTTGGCGTCACGTTCATCGAGTGCCGTCTGAACAGCCTGCCCAACGGATTTTATGGCCAGAAAGACGTCACGGTAGTGTTGCGCGCTGGCAGCGGGTTCAACCCTGTGAGCCGCGACCTGTATTCGACCATGAAAGACGGGCTCTATGTACCGCCTTCCGCTGCGAGCTGGCGCACCTACGGCCGGGTCGTGGCCCCGCGTACCGTGCCGGCGACGCCGTTGCCGGGAGAGACCTTCCAGGTGCGGGTGCTGGGCAGCGGACTCGCCGGCCCCTACCCGCACAATCCCAGCAGCGATTGGCCGTGGACCGATGTCGAACTGCGCTGGGGCGCGTCCACGCTGAGCCTGGCATCGGTTCCTGAGGCCCAGTACACCGTGTTTTCGTTCTATGAAGCGCTGTTCACGGTGTTTGATGTGGCACCCTACGGGCTACCGATCAGTTCCCCGGGCAACGTGAATCCGGTCGATGTGGCCCTGGTCACCTACGACGGCTGCACGGGATTGCCCGTCAAGGAAGACGTCATTAAGGACGGCATCATCTTCTGGGACAGCCTGCCGCGAATCCTCGCGACGAACGTATCGCCGCGCACCGAAAGATCAGGCGCGGGCGGTATCGGCGGGACGGGCACGTTCACGGTAGGCCCGGGCACGCTGGAGCCGGGCGCGTATGGCGGCCATTACCTGTTGGATTCCTCGTTCAATGCGTTCATGATCCTGACGAATACCGACAGCGAGCTGACCCTGTACGGCGGCTCGCCGGTCAACGGAGCCTGGCGGATTGAGCGCGGCGCGTATCCGGAGAGTTCGGGCCCTGGAGGCACGTGGAACGCCGGCACGGAGCGCTTCACCGCCGCGCCGAATCCCGGATGGGGCGCCCTGGCCGGGCTGTATCTGATTGACGCCAGCAACCAGAGTTTCCTTATCACAGGCAACACGTCGAACACTCTGACGCTGCATCACACCGTGACGCCGCCCGCGAACGGCGGCTGGCGGATTGTACAACCGGTGCACTGGGGTCCCGCCAGCGGCGGCGACGTGCTGAATGTCGAAGGCGCCGATTTCCCGATGACGGACATGCCGCATATGCGGATCGGGCAGATGGAAGCGCGGGTGATGACGTATAACAGCGGGCATATCAGCGTGCGCACGCCCCCGGCTCCGTTCGATCTGCCGGGCACTTACGAAGTGAGCTCGGTGTGGCTGATCACTGCGGCGGGCAATACCCAGCCCACGCCCGTGGAGGCGCGCGCGCCCCGGAGCGAATGGTTCACCTACGTGATGGACGGGCCGCCCGAGATCGTCGAGATCGAGCCCAACCAGATCTATGTCGATACGGCCCGGGTGACGGAACAGATGCAGGATCCCACGCAGTACATCACCATTACGGGCTACAACTTCGACGACCGGGTGATTGTCACGTTCACGTTCACAGACGAGAGCAGCACCAATCCGACAACGGTCAGCGTGCCGCTCCATCATTTCAGCGTATCGCCGAACATGATCGTGATTGCGGCCCCGGATTTCATGACCCTGCTCGACCCGTTGCTGCATCCCGAGCCGGATTCGACCCTGGACTTGCTCGACAACCACACGGGCACCGCATTGCCCGACGGCCTGCCTGATCCCACCAGCGCCGGCACCCATTACGAGGTGTCGGTCACGGTCACCAACTACGTCGATGATTCCGGCGATTTGCCGGTGGGCGTGGTGCTGGGCGACAGCGCAGTGACCAGTAACCCCCACAGCATCTTCTATGTGGTCGATGACCGCGACCTGATGACTCCGTCGGACGCGGACTTGTTGTTCAACGACGTGTACTTGAACTACCGCGATTACGTCAATGTGAACCCGGGTACGGGCAGCATCGCGAAAGATCCGATGCTGTTGCCCGAAGGCGCTCCGGCCAGCCTGCCGTGGTGGCGCGGCAAACTGGAGGTCGTGGGTGACGGCAGTCCCGCGGGCTGGGGTCGCAATGAGCTGAATCCCATGCGCGACAAGGCCGGCAAGTTCATTGAGCGGCCGTTCACCGAAGCCGACTACGAGCTTGAAGCCCGCCCCGATCTGGGCGAACCGGAGCACGTACAGGGAACCGGCCGGCACAGCGATGAGCCGAGGTTGCCGGATATCGGCGCAGACGAGATCCTGGGCGGTTCGGGCGGCGGCGTGATGCCGTACTGGTACTACGCCGAAGTCGTGCCGAATCCTGTGCCCGCGATGCCCGCGCGCACGCTTCAGGTGCAGGTCCGCTTCTTTGGTATCGTGCCCGAGGACATCATTTACATCGTGCCGCAGGGCGTACCGTTCTCGCCCGGCTTTGTCGATACCAGCCGATCCATTGCCATTGAGCTGCGGGATTATGGTGATGGCATCTACTTTGGTACCAATGTCAATCCCATCCATACCGTCGTTGGCGACGTGAATGGAACCATCCCCCCGACGCAGGGCGATTACCTGAACGATGGGCACGCGGCCATTGTCGTCCCGGTTCTCGCCCCGGCGGGCCTGGTCTATCTGGGTGACACGCCGCATGACTTGACCGACGGGGGCATCATCGTGGAGCAGGCGATCCTTGGCCGCCACTTCCTCATCGACACCGTGCCGCCGCGGCCCAGGTTGACGGTGGCGCCGGCACGGCCCGTGAATCTGATGACCCTGAACAACGTCCCTGGTCTTTACGCGGCGCAGGGAGTGACCCTGCCTGGCCCGGGCCACCCCTACGGTCCGGTCACGGGTTTGTGGCGGCCGTTGACGGAACCCTCACCTCCGGGCGGTCCGTACGACCAGTTGCTTGACGGAATCCCGACGGTTCTGCCCGTGCCTCCGCTGCGCGGCGGTACACAGGCCTTCTTCAACGTCGGCTCGATCTCCAATGGGTATATTCCGGAGAACCTCAACATCACCATCGGATTCGGGGATGTTCTTCAGGCAAATCCGGATTACACCCTGGCGTTTATCGACGAACCGCCAAAGGATGCCGTGACCGGTGACTTCATTCAGGGCAATCCGGAGGACCGCGACTATTACTCCAACGAGCACACGCGTGAGGCGTCGGGATTCCCGCTGACACCCAGCGGGCCGGTCGTACAGACCGATCATACCCTGCCGCCCACGGTGGCTCTGTTCAGCGACAGCACCTACGTGCCCGCCACCGGCGAGCTGCGCTACGAATACCGGGTATCCAGCCAGCTGCCGCCCTATGATCCGGGTAACACGCCCGGCCTGGTGGTGCCGAACCTGGGCTATAATCGCCACGCGCCCAATGATGCGTATGTGGACCAGGAAAACAACGTGGTCGCCTCCCGGTGGACGTTCACGGACGGTGCGATGTCCGGCATCAACTTCGGCAAGGTGGCCTCGGGGACCGCACTGCACATGGGCATGCAGTTTGTGGGCGAAGACCGGGCCGGCAACGTGACAGGCCTCACCCTCAACGAGGGCGACGCCCTGGATCCCCTGCATGTGTGGTGGATGACCCGCGTTCAAACGGCGCTCTTGCCGAATCTTGACGGCGAAGAAGTGGGCGTCTTGCCCTTCTCCTGGCATATCGATCGGGCCACCGCGCTGGAGCCTGAAGCTCAGGATCTCGAAGCGCGCCCGCGGTTCATTTATCGTTTGTGGTTCAGCGATGGATTCTCGGACATTTACACGCCAATGAATCCACCATACGATGTATGGAGTGCTTGGACCCACGAGACCCGGCTTGCCGATGCGGCGCCGAACCTGGCGGATACGCTGCGCCGAAACGGCTATGGCGACAAATGGATTCTGATGGTCGTGCTGGGCGCCGACGAGGCAGGCAATTACGAATTGTGGCCTTCGGCTGACCTGACATTGAGCGGCGCTCAAGAGGTCGAAGCCATCGATCGAACCCGAAAGAACTGGATGCGGTTCAAACTCTCGAGCGGCGAGCTGGATACCACCGTCGTGCACGAGTTGTGGCACAACGGCGATACTCCCGGCTCCTACGAAACGCTCCGGGTTGCCGATGGCGACATCAACTTCGGCGCGGCAGCAACCGTGACGCGGCCGGACCCGTCCACCACCTTGCGCGTGGAGGCCCTGTTCCGCATCGGCGTGGTGCTTCCGGCCAGTCTCGAAGGCAAGGATATCGCTGTGCGATGGTCGCTCAGGCGCGAGAATTTTGCTGTGGCCAGTGGTGTGTTGCCACTTCACCCGGACTACTACCGCGCGTCAGGCGAGATCCAGACGCTTCAGCTTCCATACGAGGTACCCTTTGTGGTCCCCTCCGAGGATTTGAACTTCATTCCGCCTGGCCGGGATGAAGTGTCGTACGTGTTCGAAGCCCAGGCCTTCTGGGATGAGAACGGTGACCGTGACTGGAACAACAACGAACGGATCGACACCTCGCCGGCGAGCGTACATTTCAAGGTTGTGCGCGATACCAGCATGGGAGATTACCTCGGTCGTCAACGCCAGCGAGGCAAACAACAGATCATCCTTCGCGAAGAATAGCACGCATCCAGAGGGTGTATGGGCGAAGGTTGGTGCACATGCATGGAGGACCGGACCTCCCTTCAGACGAAGGGGGTCCGGCCTTTTTTTGTCCCGCCTCCCCGCCTCCTTGAGGACATCCGGGGGTACTGCCGGGGGTAAGACTTGCGGAATAGCGGCGGATCGGCTTTAATGGAACGCAGGAGCAAGTGATGGCTGCCGTGGGGAGGGCCGCTTCCTTGTCCTGACGCAGGCTTCTGCAGGGCCTGCACGGGCGGCTCTCCCGGGGGGTGTTGGATGCGTGAGCCGCGGAGCGTATGGGTGGGCTTAAGGACACGCGGATGAAGAAGTCGCTGCAGTGCATGCCGGCAAAGCTGGCGCCAGCGGTGCGAGTAATGCTCGTGCTGACGGTGATGATTCTGTGCGCTTGCCGGGGAGGGCAGTACGGCGGTGCGCTGATCATTGAAACCGCTCCGGAAGAGGGTGCGGTTGTCGTCATCAACGGCGAGCCGCGCGGCCATACGCCCCTGACCATCGAGGGCCTGCCCCTGGGCCGCGTCCTTATTCAGGTCTCAAAGACGGGCTACCGGGATGCCATGACCAATGCCGTCGTGCCGGAACGGGGCCGCGAACAGCGCGTGCACATTGAAATGCACCCGCGCACCGGATGGCTCACCATCAATTCGCAACCCGAGCGTGCCCGGGTCGTTCTCAGCGACGGCACCGAGCTGGGCACCACACCGATCCTCCGGCGCAGTGTTCCCGCGGGGCAGATCAGCTATACGCTGGAACTGGAGGACTATGAGCCGTTTTCGGGAACGATCACGGTGCATGAGGACCTGCTCGCCTCAACCAGCCACAAGCTGGAGCCAAAACCCGCCCAGCTGGAGGTGACCTCGGTGCCCGAGCGTGCGCAAATCATTGTAAATAAGAAACTTCAGGATGTGGTGACCCCCGCAACTCTGTCTCTGCGCCCGGGTACCTATGTGGTGGGGCTGAAGGTCAAGGGCTTTGTGGAGGCTGAACGCTCCATTGAATTGGGCCCCAACGAGCAGGAGACGATGCATTTCGAGCTGAATGTGGGGGAGGCGCCTCCGGGCATGGTGCTGGTGGCCGGCGGAGAGTTTATCTGCGGGGTGAACAATGCGGCACCGGACGAACGCCCCCAGCGAAAGGTCCATCTGGAGGCCTTCTTTATTGATAAGTATGAGGTAACCAACGAGCAGTATCAGGCCGTCGTGCCTGCCCATACCTTCCCGCAAGGCCGCGAAGCCTATCCCGTTACAGGCATTACCTTCCAACTGGCAACGGCTTATGCATCGGCCATCGGCAAACGGCTCCCCACCGAGCTCGAATGGGAAAAGGCTGCCCGGGGCACGGATGGACGCACCTACCCGTGGGGAAACGATTTTGACCGGAAAAACTGCAACTCCCTCTCCTCGGCCGTCCTTGAATTGCGTGAAGTGGGGCAGTATCCTGCCGGAAACTCCCCGTACGGCTGCGCGGATATGGCGGGAAATGTCCTGGAGTGGACGTCGAGCTGGTATGAAGCCTATCCCGGTAATCCGGACGTGACCAAGGATTATGGCCAGATTTATAAGGTTCTCCGGGGCGGCTCGTTTACCAGCGAACCATTTGATGTGCGCTGCGCCCGCCGCCATTTTGACCGCATGGATGTAGCGCGTAAGGATTACGGATTCCGATGTGTGATGGATATTGAGGCATGGGATGCGAGAGGCCGGCGCTAAGCAAAACAGGGCAGAGGGATCAATTGTCTGGTGCGATTTAACTCTTGACACACATGGCTTTCTTTATTACAATCATTTGTAAGGGTTTATGACTTGGGGCCGATCATGAGGGGGTGCAGATTTCGCGCCGCCTCGCACGGCAAACGAGGTTGGCTTTGTGCTGGAATCGGGTTTGCGGCTGGTTACCCGGCACTGCTGCCAAAAGTACGGCGGAAAGTAACGAATGGCGTCTTTAAAAAGTCCTCGGCTCCAACGGCGGCTCGTACTGGACATTGGTTCCAGTGCGCTGCGGGTGTGTGAGCTCACTAAGACAAAGACGGGCTTCCAGCTGACCAAGTACCTGCAGCGGGAGCTTAATTTGCCGCCTTCCACGCCTGAACCCGAGCGGGCGGCCCGTGTCTCGGAAGTGCTCAACGACATGCTCAAAGAGGCGAAAATCCGAGCACGCAAAACCGTGTTCGGTGTGCCGGGGCAGTCGGTGTTTACTCGCACGCGCGCACTGCCTCCCGTGCCAGAGCACAAGGTTCCCCAGATCGTCCGCTACGAAATTCAACAGCAGATTCCATTCTCTCTCGATCAGATCGCGCTGGGCTATCAGGTGCTTGCCCGCACGGAAGCGGGCGGTTATGACGTATTGATGGCCGCGATCAAGGTGGATGTCGTAGACAAACGCCTGGATGCGATCAAGTCCGCGAAGCGCGCGGTCGGTATTGTGGATGTCTGCCCCGTTGCCGCATATAACTGGCTGAAAACGGCGGGAGAATTTGGCGCCCACGGCGAGTGCGTAGCGCTCATCGATCTGGGGGCGAGCACGACGGACATCGTCATCGAGCGCGAGGGGCAATTCCGGTTCACGAGAAGCCTGAACCTCGGCGGCAATGATATTACCAACGCGATCGGCAATACGTTCAACATGGACTTCGAAGAAGCCGAGCGCCTGAAACGGCAGCGCGGCTTTGCGCCGACGGGCGACGCGCAGCGTGACGGCAAGGGCGGCGAGGTCATTGGACAACTGCTGAACCGGCTGGTTACCGAGATCAACCGGTCGTTCGCGTATTTCCGCTCACAGCCGGGCGGCGGACCGGTGTCCCGGGTGGTCATTACGGGTGGCGGCGCCTGCCTGCGCAACATCGTGCCGTACTTCCAGCGCCAGCTGAACATGGAGGTCCGGATCGCACAGCCGCTGGCCGGACTGGCGATCGCGCCGGCGGCGCAGGCGGTGAATGAACACCCCGAACAGGCGGCTGTGGTGCTGGGGCTGGCCTTGCGCAATTGCGGTGAAGTGCCGATCGGCATCAATTTGATCCCGCCGCGGATTATCGAAGGGGCGCGCCGTAAGCAACAGTATGTCTACTGGGCTGCTTCGCTGGTGACGGTCTTGGCCATCTTTGCCACGATCATCCCGGACATGCAGAACAAGATCGTCGAAGTCGAACGGCATACCAACATGGCCCGCGATGTCATCGGAAAATACGACCCGAGGCTCGTCGACAACCCGACCTCGGCCTGCCAGTATGACGGCGATCTCAACATCGCCAAAAACTACATCAAAGGCATCCAGGACAGTATCGCCAGCATTGACTCGTTTTACTTGCGCCGGCGGCCCTGGCTGGAATATCTCAACGCATTGAATGACGCACGCCAGCGGGATCCGGTGTGGTTTACCCAGGTATTCAGCACGACGCTCAGTGTGTACGATCCCCACCGGACGAGCCGGGCGGGCGCCCTGTATGATGATGATGACGATGACGACTATGACAGGCCGCAGCGGCCCCCGGCAGCCAGCGCGATTCAGCGCCGGCCGGTGGGCGGGCCTCCCGTACCCGACGAGACGGAATTGGTGCGGGTTCTCGATAGTTCGGGATTCCCCGGCATCACCCCGGACCAGGCTGGCAGCAGGTTCCGGTCGGGCGGCCGCCTGGGGGGCGGCGGAAGATATGACGACGACGATGAGGACGGCAGGGGGGGCGCATTCAGCCAGCCAGTTTCTTCAATGGGTGCGTATGCCCAGCCGGGCCGCCCAGGCGCCATGGGTCCTGGAGGTACAGGTGCTGCGGAACGGCTCGACCCCATGCCCCTGCCCAATGGCCTGGAAATCCACGGGTACGCGGCCGATGAAGGCGTGGTGCTGAACTATGTCGAGCGCTTGAAGGCTCGAGGCGAGTTTGTCGAAGTGCAGCTTGACGGCCGCAGCGTGAATCCGGTGCCGAACACAGATTTGGGCCAATCGTTCACGGTGGGGCTGCCGGCCGCTGTCGCGGGCAGCCCGACGGTGGTCACTTTTGTGATTCTGGTGCAAGTTGCGGGCGAGCCCTTGAAGGCTACGGAAGTCGGCAATACCGGGATCATGAGCGGCAGCGGGCCGGCGGGTGGCGCCGGCGGACGGGGGATCGGTTTGCGGGGCGGCGCTGGCACAGATACCCAGCTTCGTCGCAGCACTCCGGGCACGCGGACCAGAGGCGGCGGCCAGGGTGCCAGGAGAAGGGACAACTGATGAAGAAAGAATACGTCATATTCATCGGTGCCGCGATCGTGATGCTGCTTGTGATCGGCGGAGGCTATCAATTTTATCTGAAGCCGACGGCCGAGAGACTGGATCAGAAAAAGCAGGAATACCGCAGCTACGATACGAAGCTGATGGATTTGGAGGAACGGTACGGGGGCTATGTTCCAGAAGATGTCGTATCTGCCTGGATGCTGCAACTGACCCCCTGGTATAACACCATCGATTCGCGAGGCGATCTTTTCGGCCTCGGGCGGGTGGAGTTTGAGGAAGTGCCTACCAATACGCTGCCGAAATTTCATTATGCCGGGCAGTATGAGGCCATGATGGAGGCATTGCGCGTCGAAGCGCTTGAAAAAGGGCTGTACCTGCCCATGCTGGATATGGACGTGCCCTCAACACAGATCGAAAACATGACGATGACGAAGGATGAGGTGGAAGAGTATCTGCGCCAAATCGCCATTGGGTGCAATCTGGTGCGGTTGCTGCTTGCCCATGATCCGCTGGAGATTCAGGCCGTCTACCTCTGGCCGGATCGGGTGCCGGCGCCACGGATCAAGGCCGTTACCGTGGGCTACGCCTTCACGGCTCGCATGAGCTCAGTGGCGAAACTGCTGGATGATATCTGCAGCCAGCAGCGCTATGCCAGTGTGGATTCTTTCACCATCGTAAATGAGAATCTCCTGATGGGGGCGGATCCGCCGTTAATGGTGCAACTGGTGTTGACTCAGGCCACCTATACCCCGGTGGAGCAATTGAGCCCGGAAGCCATTCTGGCGCAGGCCAAAGATCCGACGAGTGAACAAAGCAGCCTGCTCAAAATGCTGCAGGGCCAGGCGGGCAGTTTTGGCGATGAGGACGACGACCTTGAGTATGCGCGGCGGAAACCTCTGACAAAATGGCAGGTGTTCCGGAAAATGTACTTGCCCTTCTAGACGTTGCAGGCGTCAGGGGGGTGCGTGCAAGGATGACGGACAGACGGATAGGGTGAAGCGTGGACATACTTCGAAAACTCGGTGACTGGGGGTGGATGAACAAGGAACGGCTGGTGCTGGCCATCCTTGTGATATTCCTCATCTACCGGATCTACGTTGTCATGAACCCGACCACCATTGAGGAGCAGACCGCCCAGGCGGCGGCCGCGCAACGCAGCACCGCCGCGCAGGCAGCCATGCCGGGCCCGCCTGCCATCCCCGGCATGCCGAGCCCCAGCGCGTGGGACGACGACGATGAGGATGAGGACGAAGACTATCCGGGAGGGCGCCCGGGAGTTGTCCAAAGCAGTCAGCGTCCGCAGGCACAACGTGCGGCCTCGGGGGATCAGCCCCTGGTGTTCACGCAACACATGCCGCCCAAGCGGATCCCGGATCCGACCAACTTGCCTGCAGAGTGGACCGAGGCGCAGGGAAAACCGCCGGTACCGCCGGCAAACCCCCTGCCACCGTCGCCGGTGGCGTATAATGCGCTTGTGAAAGAGAACCCGTTTACGGCAGCAACCGTTGAAAGGAGCACACCGGACGGGCCGGGTGGCCGGCCGAACCTGCGTCTTCTTGCCATCAGAGAATGGGGGGACACGTACCGCGCCCAGATCCAGACACGGACACGGAAGTGGTATGCAGCTGGGGAATCTTTTGAGACGTATCAACTGGTCTCGATCGATCCGGATGCCGGAACGGTGGTGATATTTTCAGAGCAGGATGGCCAAAACTATACCTTCGCTCTGAATCGTTGAGACTCCGACAGTGTTGTTCTATAATCTAGCGAACTCTAGCGGGAGGAAGCGAGCGCAATGGATACGCAAAAGCAGCGGCGTAAAGCCGTGCGAATGAGTGCCGCCACGGTATTGTGTGTGTGTTTGACCGCGGTGTGGTGGTGCCCAGGAGCATTCGCACAGGCCGGTGGTGGTACCAAGGCTGACGGCGATGGGGTAACAGCCGAGGTGCAGGCCGGGCAGGTCGAGGTGCTCGAAGCGCCATCGGCAGCTTTGGGCGAGCTGGCCAGTGCGGAGGCCGAAACCAGCGTTCCTCCGGAGCAGCTCCATTACCGCCAGGGGGTATCCCTGTACAATCAGGGGCTTTACCGGGAGGCGCTGGAAAGCTTCGAGCGCGCCCTGGCGATGAGTGGGGATTATACGCTCGCGCGCCAGATGGCCGAAAAGTGCGAAGCGAAGCTCAACCTGGAGGCCGCGGGCGCCGACCCCAATGCGGTCCCCAAGTTCGAGACCCTCGTGCCGGCCGAGCTCGAGACTGTCTCGGCGGGGGGCGGCGAAATGCTGCTCAGCGTGGAGGAGGTCAAGAACCGGCGTGTGCGCGACCTCATGGACGAAGCGCAAGTCTACATGGAAAATCAGATCTTCGAAGAAGCGGTGAAACGCTACGAAGAGGTCTTGCTCATTCAGCCCAAAAACCGCAAGGCGCATGATTTACTCCAGAAAGCCACGGTGGGCATGTATGAAAGCCGCCGCATTGATGCTCAGAAGCAGAATGAAATCGATGCAGAACGGCGCCGTGAACATCTGGAACGAATGAAGAACCTTCCCGAGGGTTCCGATGCCGGCGGCATTAAGCCGTTCAAAGTACCGGTGGATATCACCAAAGAAGAGTTTGAACCCGTCGTAAAGCCCAAATCGGCCATTGATGACGCGCTGGACAATCCCGTCTCGATCGAGTTCGAAGGCGAGCATATCAACCGGATCATTGAGTTCGTCTCGGAATATGTGGGCATCAACATTGTGGTCGATACCCGCGTTGTCCGTCCCCCGCAAGACGTGCTGCCTGCCCCCGCGACGGCATACGGCGCTCCGACGGTGGGCACGCCGGGCACCTATGGGATGGTTCCGCGGCCCACGTACGGAGCGGTTCCCGGCGCGGGGATGCCCATGCCGATGCCCATGCCGATGCGCGGAGGACAGAGCGCCCGCCGCAGCGATGACGATGATGACGAGCCCATGGGCGCGTTTCGCGGGGCAGCCATGCCGATGGGGGCGACCTCCGCGGCAGCATACGGATCGCCCTATGGCGCCACCACGGTCGGGATGGTGCAGGAGAAGGATGAAACCGTCACGGACGGCATCGTGCCGTATATCAACTTGCGCGATGTGACCCTCCGCGATGCATTGAATGCGTTGCTGCGTTCGCTGAACCTCTCGTATGTCGTCCAGGAGAATTTCATCTGGATCAGCACGCCGGAAAAGATCCGAACCGAATCGTTTGAGGAGTTGGAAACGCGCTATTACGAGCTGATCAATGCCGGTGCTGAGAACCTGGACATCGATCCTCCGCCCTATTACAGCGGCGGTGGCTATGGCGGTGGCTATGGTGGCGGCTACGGCGGCGGCGGCTACGGCGGCGGCGGCGGCCGGCGCGGTGGCGGCGGTTATGGCGGCGGTGGTTACGGCGGCGGCAGCCGGCGTAGTGGCGGCCGTGGCGGCGCGGGGCAGTATCGTGGTGGCGGTGGCGGCCGGCGCGGCGGTGGCGGCCGTGGCGGCTATGGCGGCGGCCGTGGCGGCGGCCGTGGCGGCTATGGTGGCGGCCGTGGCGGCGGCCGCGGCGGCTATGGTGGCGGCCGTGGCGGCGGCGGTTATGGCGGCGGTCGTGGCGGCGGCTATGGCGGCGGCCGTGGCGGCGGTTATGGTGGTGGCGGCTATGGCGGCGGCGGTGGATACTACGCCGCATCGGAAGCCGTCATTATCATCGGCTTCACGGGCGTCGGCAGCAGCCCGACCGGCACCACGTCTACCCAGACCACTGGCGCGCGCGGTCGCACAGGCGGCCAGGCGAGCCGGCGTGGCGGTACAACCGCGGCAACCGCGGGTGCCACCGGCGTCGAAGGCACTGAAGGCGGCATCACGGCGCAAGGCGGCGTAGAAGTCTTGAATTATGCGCCGAACATCATCGTGATGTTGCAGCGTATGGTATCGCCCGTGATCGAGCCCGAGACGGAAGAAGTGCTTTCGTATATGATTTACAACCCGACCACTAACCAGCTGGTGGCACGCAATACCCCCACCAATCTGGACTTGCTGGAGCAACAACTGGAACAGATCGACCTGGTGCCCAAACAGGTCACCATCGAAGCCAAATTCGTGACGGTCAGCGTGTCTGACCTGGATAAGGTGGGATTCGAGTGGGACGTGAACCTGTCTGATGTGAACGGCCGCGCGCGCGCAGTGCGCGGTTTGCAGGATACGACCTATGCCTACGACATCAACGGCGACGGCGTGACGGAAGACATCCCGTTCTATACGCGGCCGGATGGCACGAGCGTGATCAACAATACCATCACGCAGGGGTTGCTGAATGCACTGGCCAACCCCGGACCTCCGGGCGCCTTCAGTTTCTCGGGAACCATCACAGACAACGCGGATGGCGACCGGCTGGGGGTTACGTTTGACTTCCTGAACAGTCTGACAGAAACCGAACTGCTCAGCGCGCCCAAGATCACGACACTGAACCGGCGCCGCGCGGTGATTCGCGATTACACGTCGCGCACCTTCATTACCGACGCCGAGACCACGGTGAACGTGACGGAAGGCTCCTATCTGGGCGGAACCTCGAACATGGCCGTGACTACGGAGATCTTCCCGGAGACCTTCGAGTTCGGCATCACGCTCACGGTGACGCCGCAGGTGTGCGGCTCGGATCTGGTGCGTGTGTGGTTGTACCCGTTCGTCGATTCGTACGTGGGGCAGGATACCTACACGAGCCGGAGCATCGTGGACGGAGAGCAGATTGAGACCACGACCACCTATCCCCAGATCGCGACTCAGGAGATTTATACGAACGCGCTGGTGCACGATGGCGACACCATTGTGCTTGGCGGCATGATCACCGACCGGTCCACCAAGGGCGATGAACGGCTCCCGTATCTGGCCGATATCCCGCTGATTGGCTTCTTCTTCCGTGGGAAGTCGCGTGAAATTGCCCAGAACAGCCTGCTGATATTCATCACCGTGGATATCGTCGACCCGACCGGGGCGCGGTATTTCGAACCGGCAAGGTAGACATCGGCGCTGCATGAATAGCTGAAATACGGGCGGCCGGCTTGGCATGAGGCCAGCGGCCGCCCGTTTTGCATGAGAGCCCATGGTGTCGCAATTCGCATATGACCTGCTGACGACGCTTGCCGCGGGGCCCGGGGCGGCCTGGCTGGCCATGCGGCCAGGGTACCGGCCCTTGCTGCGCCGTTTCGCTCCCGGCGTTCCGGCCACGCTGGAACGGGCGCCCATCTGGCTGCAGGCGTGCAGCATGGGCGAAGTCAATGCAGCCCGGCCCATACTTGAGGCGATGGCAGCGCGCTGGCCGGCTATACCGCTCCTTTTGACTACATCGACCCTGACTGGCCGACGCCAGGCGGAGATGACGGCAGGCGCGGTTCCCGTGACTTGGTTTCCCTTTGATCACCGGATCTGCGTCGGCCGCTTCCTGGACCGCATTGGCCCGCGCATGCTGGTACTCCTCGAAACGGAAGTGTGGCCCAATGCGGTGCGCATGACACGCCGGCGCGGTGTGCCGGTGGCGATTCTGAACGGGCGGATCAGTGATAAGCATTTCGGCCGCTACGCCCGGATGAAGAGCTTCTGGCGGCCGGTGTTCGGAGCGCTTTCGGCCGTATGCGCTCAAAACGCACACTATGCGGATCGCCTTCGTGTGCTCGGCGTGCCGGAATCAGCGCTTCATGTCACCGGCAATACCAAATTTGAGGGCGTGCAGACTGAATTTTCACAGGACGAGGCAGAGAGGCTTCGCGCGCAGGCGGGCATTCCTCCGCATGCTCCCGTGCTCGTGTTTGGAAGCATGCGCGACGGCGATGAGCGCCTGGCTTCGACATGCTGGGCCGAATTGAGCGCGCGGCTTCCCGAGCTGCGCATGATTTTAGTCCCGCGCCATCTTGAGCGGGTGAGCACGGTCTGTGCGGCCTTCACGGAGCCGGTGCTGCTGCATTCTGCGCTTCGGAGCGGCCAGAAACCGTCGGGCGAACGCCTGCTTGTCGTTGATGTCATGGGTGAACTCGTGAAGTTCTATGCCCTGGCCACGGCCGCGGTGATCGGGGGCAGCTTCTATCCCGGCGTGGAAGGGCACAACCCGCTCGAACCCGCGGCGCTGGGCATTCCCACTGTCTTCGGCCCGTTCATGCGTAATTTCATCGATCCGGCGCGCGCGTTGCTGGAAAGCGGCGGGGCGGTTCAAACCGATGCCGTCGAGTTGCCGGAAATTCTGTCCAGGCTTCTTATAGACGAGGACTGGCGGGCCCGGCTCGCCTCAAATGGACGCGCGGCGGTGCGAACCACACAAGGAGCTATTGCACGCTCTCTTGATGTGCTGGAAGGCCTGATGGAACCGCCGATCCGTGCGGTATAAGTAAAAGCAGCGTCCCCGTGCCGCCGGGAAGCGTCAGATACAGTTCGTTTCGCTTGACGTCTGTAGATTTCAGCTTACCGGTGGCCCGTTCCACTTCCACGACCTCGCCGATGGCTGGATCGAGCTGGAGCCGCAACGTGCGTTCGGCTGCTTTCGCGCTTCGCTGCATGCCATGAACCGTATTTACCACGAACGCCCAGTCGCGGCCATCGCCATCGCGCAGGAAGCTCAAGAGAGCGGATTGGGCGATAACGGCCCGGATGGGCAGCTTACCGAAAGGAAGAGGGCGCAGCCCCGAAGGGGCGTCGCCAGCGAAAAACACGTCTCTGACCTTCAGCCCGCGCAGAACCGGCCACAACGCGCTCACTTCCCGGTTCACCTCCGCGACATTTCTCCACGTATAGTGCCGCTCGCCGGTAAAGGGATTCACCATACTGCGGCGCATCCCGGCGGCAGGCTCGGCCTGCCACAGATCATGAGGGATGGTAAGCCAGTAGCGGTGGTACGCGAGGCCACGGGCGCCAAAGGCGAGCTGGCTGTAGACCTGAAAGCGCAGGTCGCTCTCCGATGCGAACCGGAAATCACCGGTCTCCGTGACCTGCACGAACCCCACCCATCGCGCTCCGTGCTTTTCGGCAAGTGCGCGGGCGCATGCCAGATATCCGAAATACTCTGCGCGTGCCTCCGAGCCGTCACGCTTCAGCGGGAACGCGCGCAGGCCGAAGGCGTTCAAACCGGCGTCCAGAAGCCGATCGGCGGTTGCAGCACCATCGGCGCCGTCCATGGAGGCAAACGCCAATGTGATTTGGTGAGGATCCAGGCATTGGAGGCTTTCAAGCTGAGCCTCAACGGCATCCGTGTCCGCCGCAGTGATGTTGGCGCCGAGCATCCGGCCCGCGGTGGCCGGGCCGCCATCTGTCGCGGCGGGAGTGGCGAGCAGAACCGACAATCCCGCCTCCGCCGCAAGGGCGGCCTCTTCACTGAATTTCGCCCCGGCAGAGAGCGTCACCACGTTCAGGCCGGCTTCGGCGTACGCGGCGAAGTGTTCGCGCGAGGGCGGGGGCGGCTCCAGCGCCATTACAGGCAGGTCTGGCACGTCAGTCGCGGCGGCGAACGGGCCGCTGAAGGCGGGGAGCAAAATTATCAGAAACACTGGGGTCATGTGGTTACCTCATGCCGGTTACCTGAGCTATGGTGCAGGACACCGCGTTGATTTAGCAAGATGGATCAGGGGTTGCTCGCGTTTCGGCCCGCGCCCGGCGCAGGATCTCCGCGAAACGGAGCGCAGCAGCCGGCAAACCCTTCTTCGAATGCCCCGATTTTCCGATTTTCTTGACACCCGCGCGGACCCTTGGCTATTGTGCGGGTTCTGTCCCGGGGCTGAAACATGCGGAGCGGCTCAAAGGGACGTCTATCGGGTGCGGCCGGGTGCAGCGAGGGAGCAGGTGTCATGGCAGAGAGCGAAGGTATTCAGGTTGCGGTGATCATGGGAAGCAAGTCCGACTGGGAGACCATGCGCTCCGCGTCCGAGATCCTCAAGAAATTTGGCATTGCGCACGAGTGCCGTGTGCTGTCGGCTCACCGGACGCCTGAAGCGCTCCAGGAGTATCTCGCCACTGCCGAACAGCGCGGCTGCGGCGTATACATCGCGGGCGCCGGCGGCGCAGCGCACCTGGCGGGCGTCATCGCGTCGAAGACGCTCAAGCCGGTGTTTGGGGTGCCGATCGAGAGCAGGCTGCAGGGGCTGGATTCACTGCTTTCCACCGTGCAGATGCCCGCGGGCATCCCGGTGGGCACGCTGGCCATTGGTTCAGCCGGCGCCGTCAATGCCGCGCTGCTGGCCGTGGCGGTCCTGGCGCTTCAGCAGCCCGCGCTTTCCGAAAGGCTCCAGAAATATCGCGCCGAACGCGCTCAGAGTGTGCTCGATACCACTCTCGATTAAGTGGCGTGGTGGAGACAGAGCACGGGCGGCCAATGCACGGCGAGTGCAGCGGCATGCTCAGAAAACAAGGATCCCCCATTTGCCGAGCGTCAGGGTCTCGCCCTCCTCAACACGCTTTTGAAACACTGATACGATGTTGCCCGGAATCGCGCCGAACAAGAGAAATTCAGGCGACTTAACCTTTACAAAGCCCTGGGCAACGAGGGCCTCGCTGACACTGTCACGATTCCGGTTCGGCAACGGCGTCAGCGCATACACCAGGCCGCTCCGGGCACAGACGGCGCTCACGGCTTCAATGCTTCCGCGGATAAATATCCTCCCTTGAAGGAACCCGGGGAGAGCCAGCGCCGTATACTGCCGGTCCGTGAACAATAGCGCGCCCTCTTTGAAAGTGTCCAGAGCGCCCTCGAGCGTTGCCCGTTCGCCCGTGAGGAAGTCCTGCCCATCGCTGTTCGCGCTGTAATCAAATTCTTTTTTCCCATACGCCTTGTTCACTAGAACACGAAAGCGGACCGCCTCCGAAACCGGTTTGCCCGCGGCCACATCCTCTTCCCGGAACACCGCCATCAGGATTTCCCGGGCGCCCGTGCGCTGCCAGTCGTAAATCAGGTACAGCGTGCCGTCGGGCGCCTGCACTGCGTCCGGATAGGACACCGCGCCGCGTTCGTCGATCAGATAGCCTCCATACCATGATTTTCCGTCGTCGTCCGAGAGGAAGGCAGTCAGGTGCGAGCGGGTCTTCTGGTCAGGCGGATCGTGCTTCACAAACAGGAGTCTTCCCGAGGCGAGCCGCCGGATGAAAAAGCGTGCATGGGGGATGTGGGTGACGGTCTCCGCCACGATGTGCTCCGTCCATGTCCTGCCGCCGTCCGTGGAGATAGCCTCTCCGAGGCCGGTCCGGGTGCGCACAAGCACCCAGAGCGAGCCGTCGTTCCGCTCGATAATCATGTGTTCGTCGCAGGCGCGGCCTTCCACGTCCGGCCGGCCCAGGAGTTCGAAGGTAGCGCCCTGATCGCGCGAGATCCACACGTTTGAGCCCGTGCCCGCGGTGATATCGTGTGCATACTCCTCTTTCATCACCCTGGCGGGGAATTCCCAGATGGCCACGGGCAGAAGCCATTCGCCCGAGCGGGTGACCGTCGGTTTATTCATCATGATGCCGTCACAGAGCCGGCGGGGCTCCGACCAGACAGGCGAGGCGTCTCCCGAATTGTCCGTGGTGATGGCCCAAACGCCGGCGCGGCCGTCCCAGAGGCTGAATCCCTGAGCCCAGAACCACCACAACCTCCCGGACGGGTCGTGCCAGAGGCAGGGGTCAAACGCGCGGACGTCTCCCGGGGGATCGATGGCGATCTGTACGCTGGACCATGTTTTCCCATCATCGCCGCTGGTTGCGAGTGCGCAGTAATTGAGCGGGCCTTCGTTATCGCCTCCTGCGTACCAGGTGGCCCAGAGTCGGCCGTTTGGGGCGCGTTCGATACCGGGGATTCCCTGAAACAGCCGTGTACTGTCGGCATATTCAGGGCCGGGATTCATGATGATGGGCGGTGCGGCCAGGGCTGGATCGTCCCCTTTTTCCTCCACCGCGAGGGCTGAAAAATGCATTGCCAGGGCGATTGCTGCAATTGGAAGAAACCATCGGGGCATTGAATTCATCTCCTCAAAAAGAGAACGCCCGCGAGCATGCTGCGGGCGTTGTGCCGGGCCTTATTTCAAGAACGCCGCTTCCACCTTTGCCAGCGCATTGGCGATATCTTCCGCCTCACGGGCTGCCATGCCTTCATGGATCTTGATGAGGAACAGCGAATCGTTGTTGGCTTTCCAATTGGGCAACTCGTACCTCCGGTTTGGATCGCCCGTGTAGAGCGGGCACATCCACGGATAGCCGCTGCTCCCGAAGACGGCCCGGTTTTTAAACCACGCATGCTGCGTGAAGGGTGTCGTGTAATGGGCGCTGAACGGCAGGCCTTCTGCCCGCAACGCGCCAACGAACTCATCCAGGCCGCAGGTCACTTTGGCGGGGTCGAGGCGGCAAACCATGAACCAGAAGGCGTTTTCCGTGTCCGGGGGGCCCTGGTCGATCGAGACGGCTTGCAGCGGCGCGCAGCGTTCGATCACCTGCCGCGCCACCCGGCGGATCCGGTCAAGCATGCCCGGCAGCTTCTCGAGCTGCACCAGGCCCACGGCCGCGCTCAGATCGTTGAGGTTCAGGTTCAGTGAACAGGTGACGTTGCTCTCAATCCCTTCAAGGCCGAACGGTTTGCCGCGATCTGAGCATTGCCGCGACTTCCAGTAAAGGCTCTGGCTTCGGGTGTAGACCACGCCTCCCTGCGCCGCCGTGGCATGGTGTTTACCCGACATCGTCGAAAAGGCCGCGACGTCTCCGAAAGTCCCCACATACTCCCCCTGGTAGCGTGCCCCGTGGGCCTGTGCGCAATCCTCGACCACTTTGATGCCCCGGGCGCGTGCAAGCTGCATGATCGGTTCCATGTCGACCGGGATCCCCGCGATATGGGCCACGACGATCGCGCTTGTCCGCTCGCTGATCGCCTGCTCCACCTGCTCCGGGCCCATGTTATAGGTTCCGGGCGCGCAGTCCGCAGGCACGGGGACACAGTTCATCAGAGGGACCGGCATGACGCCGCCCATATCGGAAACCGACGGGACAATCACCTCGGTGAACGGCTCAATTTCCAGCGCGCGAAGGGCCACATAGATTGCGGAGGTGCCCGAATTCACGGCGTCGGCATAACCACCGCCCAGGAACGCGGCAAAGCGATTGCAATACGCTTCTTCCTCGGGCCCGTTGTAGCCGAACGCTTCCCCGGTCTCGATGCTCTTGTCAAACAGCGCGAGAGCCGCCTGCTTTTCTTCTTCCCCGAACAGATGGCGCGGCGGCATCGGTTCTTTGCGGACGGGGTTCCCCCCGTGGACAGCCAATTTCTCTCCCGATCGCATGGTCATGCTCGATAGCCTCCCCGGATTGCAGTTTTGTCTGATGATAGCAGCCTTACCAGACTTGCTCAAAGAGGCGGATGAAGTTGCCGCCCAGAATCTTTGTGATGTCCCGCTCGCTGTATCCGCGCCGGGCCAGCTCCGAGGTGACGTTGAGATAATCCGTGGCCTCGCGCAGGCCTTCGGGCATGACGACGGGCCAGTCCAAATCAACCGTCCGCCAGGGTTTTGTACGCCCGCTCTGGAATCTCTGTAGCTCCGCTTTTGTCCGGTTCATACAGAAATCGCTTGCAATGGCCGTATAATTGATGCCCACCAGGTCGACCACGTGGTCGATCGTGTCCACATAGTCGGAAACGGTCGATTCCACGCCCTTTTTCAAGCCATAGGGCCAGAACGAGCAGCCGAACACGCCGCCCTTCTGAGCGAGCAGCTTAATCTGTTCGTCGGTTTTGTTGCGTGGATAGTCGCACAGCATTTTCGGGCTCGAATGCATGACAGCCACGGGCGCCTCCGTGCGTTCCGTGGCCTCGACGGTGCTTCGGGGACCGGCGTGCGAGAGGTCGACCAGGATGTGATGCTCGTTCAGGCGTTTGAGCACTTCAAGTCCGAATCGCGACAGCCCCGCATCCACGCGTTCAAAACAGCCGTCAGCAACGTAATTGCGTTCGTTGTAGGTCAACTGCATGATCCGGATGCCCATCCCTTTCAGCACGGGGATCAGCTCCAAATCTTCTTCAATGGCCGTTGTATTTTGAAGCCCGAGAATGATTCCCAGTTTTCCATACTCTTTCGCGGCCGCGAAGTCATCCGCCCGGTGGATGGGCATGATCAACGCATCGAGCTGGGTATACAGCCGCTTCCATGCGCAGGTTTTGAGGATGGTTTCCTTGAAATTGTCGAACACCGAGACCATCACGTTGGCCGCGGTCACTCCGCCCATCAGCATCTGGTGAAACAGGGTCTCATCGAATTTGCTCGCGTTGGCCCCGTCAATGACGATGGCATTTCGATGGATCGCCTGAGGTTCCACACCCGCCATGGCATTTTTCCTCCAACGCGCGTTGAGCCCTGATTTCATGGCGTGGCCGCATCTCGCGGCCGCGTCTGCCACCGGTGTTTCCGTCACGCAAGGATATCACATGTTCAGAACCGGCTGAGAATCCCGCGGAAGGGGCGCGGCGCGTGAGGATGCGGCTCCGGGAGCAGAGAGCCGGTGCCGGCCGCCGGCGCTCCGCGTCACAATTACACCCACCCTGCCATCCTTGGTATACTGGCAGCGGTGTAGACAAATCCCGCTCTTCCCCGGAGGGAACCATGGTGTCCGTAGTGCTTGTTCTTCTGCTCGCCGGCGCGCAACTGCAATTGACTCCGGTGCCGCAGGAGGTGGTTTTTGATGGCAAGAACGTGTTCCGGCTTTCACCAGCCGACCCCATCGTGATGTCCGATGCCCAGACGGCCCAGCGCGATACGGCAGTCGCACTGATTCGCAGCGCGACCGGATTTGAGCTGCCGCTGGTGACCGCCGACCTCCAGCCGCGGGGCGCTCGAGGCATTTACTTGGGGGAACCAGGCGCGCGCGAGCCGCAGGCCACCCGCAAACCCGGCAGCATCATGAGCATTCCAAGCCGAGAACCTTCCACTCCGCCCCAGGGCTATTCTCTGCGGGTTACAAAAGATTGGATCGCCGTCACCGGCGCCGACCCGGCGGGCACATTCCACGGCGTACAGACGCTGTGCCAGCTGATCAACGAACGGGGGGAGATTCCCTGTGTCACCATCAATGACGCGCCCGAGCTGGCGTGGCGTGGCGCATGGGTGCGCGAAGCGCTTTCCACGGACCAGCTCGATGCGTTTGCCGCATTGAAATGCAATCTCATTGCATTCGAGAGCGATGATTTTTTGAGCGGGTCACCTGAACGGCTCGCGAGGTGGGTTGATACCTTTGCTGAGGCGCGCCGGCGTCATATCGAGCCCGTTCCGGTGATTCGCACACTCAAAAACATCGCGCCGCTGCTGCAGCGCCATCCCCAGGCAGCCATTGCGCGGACGGTGACGGAGAAAGTCCGGCTCGAGGAAGACAACTGGGCGCTCTTGTCGCACCCCAATGTGCTCGAGACGCCGGAAACGCCCATCACGGTCTCGCAGGGAGCTGTGACGTACCGGCCGGTTCGGGATTTCGCCATCGACCGGGGCGATTTCGCATTTCCGTACAAGCCGGCCAGCGCGCCGTGGCTGATTCGCCGCAACATCGGCGGAGCCATTCCCGACGGCAGGATAGTGACCGTGACCTACACGTATGTCGCTCCCGACACCCGTGACGGCCTGCCGCTGTCAGAGGCTGCCGAACGGGCCTGGCTCGATATGCTGGAACCTGTGATGCGGGACTTGCGGCCCCGGTTCATCCTGGCAAATCACAACTGGCCGGGAGAGATCGCCCGCGATCCCCGTGCCGCCGCGTTTTCCGGGAATGCCGGAGCCATGCTGGCCGATTCCGTGCGCAATCTAGACCAGCTGATACGCCGAATGGCTCCGGATGCACAATTGCTCGTGGTATCCGACGGGTTTCAGGGCACGGCGGAAACCATGCGCGCAGTTGCCGCGGCGCTGCCACGCTCCGCGGCCTGTGTTATCCAGGCGCCCGAAACGCCCACGGCCCTGGCGCCGCTCCTCGGGCCGTGGCTGGGAGCCGGCCTGGACGTGTTTGGGATGCCTCAACCGGGAGTTCAGGGCGCCTACGCCTGGAGCGGCTTGCTCTCCGGCAAAGAACGGCGCGTCCGCGGGCTGTTGGTCCCACTCGAAGCGGAGACCGTGCCCACGGCCGCGTTCAAAGTCGCCATGCAGAGCAGCTGGTCCACCGGCACACCGCACTCTCCCTGGCCCGAAACCCTGAATGCCTACTTCAACGCGGACCTCTGGGAGCCGGACTACGCTGAAGTCCTGTCGGCCGTGGCCGATCATATCGATCGCAACACCCTCGCCGGCGTGACGCCCGAGGAAACACACCGCGCGTATCTCGCGTTCAGCAAAAATATGGGGGCGCAGCTTCCAGCCAGCGATCCGCAGGTTAAGCTGGTTTCGAGCCTCATGGCCTCCATGACTGAGTATCTTGCGCTGGAGCGCGATTTTACCCGGGATCAACAGGGCGGGAGCATCCGGAAGCTCGTGCCGTTGATTGAACGCCAGACCGCCCTTGATCCACGCGCCGACGAGGAACGTGCGCAGCGGATTCTCGGCACGGTCCGGGGGAAAGGCCTGTTCGTGCCGTCGTCGATCCTGTTCGGCGTCTATCTGCTGCCTTATCGTGAGATGAAGCTGCTCGCAGGGCATCGGCCTCTCGAGATCGTGGCACAGCCGGAATATACCGATACCGAGCACACCGCGCAGGCCACCTACGATTTCCTGGCCGAACCCGGCCCCATCTGCCGTGTCGATTTTGACACCGTAGGCGCCGCTGCGGTCACCCTGGATCGCAGCCGCGACGGCAAATCGTTTGAACCGGTGCAGCAATGGACCTCGCGCGAACGGGGCGGGTTCCGTGCGCCGGCCATCCTGGACACGCCGGTCCACACCCGGTATCTGCGTGTCACGGTGGACGCACCGGCCGAACAGGCCGTATTGCGCAATCCGCGCGTATTCGCCCTGAAAGGTCCGGTCGTCGGAGTCTGCGGGCGCTCGGACGTCGCGCCGGTGCTTGATGGAGCCTTCAAGGAGAAATGCTGGCCTTCCGAGCCTCAAATCGATGGGTTCCTGCTTGATAACGGGAAGATTTTCGCGGAGGCGCAGACTACCGTGTGGCTGACAGCCACCCAGGACACGCTGTACATCGCCGCGTATGCCCGCGAGCCGCGCATGCCGACCCTGGCGGCTTCCCAGACGGCGCGCGACGCGCCATTGAGCGGCGACGAACATCTTGCCATCACGATTCAGACGCCGGGCAAGGCCACCTATATGTTCGCAGTGAACCCCCGGGGCGCCCAGTTTGACAGCCGGAACGGCGACGCCGCCTGGAACGGCGACTGGGAAGTGGCCACGGCCTCGTATGAGGAGGGTTGGGCAGCTGAATTTGCGATCCCCTTCGCCACCCTCGGCGCGCGCCCCCGTCGAAGCGAAGCCTGGCCAACCAATGTCGTCCGTTTTCGCAACAACGTTCATAAAGAACGCTCGGCGTGGGCCTATGACCCTAAAACCGGCCGCATGACGGAGTGGGGCAATATCATTTTCAACTGAACTGGACGCGGAGCGGCCGCATCAGATAGAACGCCGCCGCGGCCGTGGAATGCGGTCTGAAATCGGACAACAGCACAGCAGGGACATGTCGCATGAACGCATTGGTTTTTGATGGGAAACCCCGTGTGGCCACCGTGCCCAAACCGGTGCCGAGGCCGGGCGAAGCCCTTATCCGGGTTCGCTGCGCGGGCATCTGCAATACGGACATCGAAATCCTCCGGGGCTACATGGGGTTTTCGGGCATTCCCGGGCACGAATTCGTCGGCGTGGTGGAAGAGGCTTCGAACACGCATCTGCTGGGCAAACGTGTGACCGGCGAGATCAATTGTGTCTGCGGCGCCTGCCCCTGCTGCGAAATGGAGATGCCCAATCATTGCAGCCGGCGCACAGTGCTTGGGATCCAGGGCCGCGACGGCGCGTTTGCGGAATATCTCGTTCTTCCCGAGGAAAACCTGCATCTGGTGCCCGAGGAGCTGCCGGATGAAATAGCTGTGTTCACCGAACCGGCAGCCGCGGCGTTCCGCATCCTCGAACAAGTGGAGATCGACGCCGCCGATCGGATCATCGTGCTCGGCGATGGGAAGCTCGGCCTGCTGGTGGCGCAGGTCTTGTGGTTGCAGGCCAAGAACCTCGTATGCGTTGGAAAACACGCCTGGAAACTGGCTCTGTTGGAGCCGCTCCGCATCAAAACCGCGCTCGCCGATGAATTCCTCGAACCCGGCGCGGAAATTGTGGTCGAGGCCACGGGCTCGCAGTCCGGATTGGAGCGCGCTTTGCAGCTCGTACGCCCCGAAGGTGTGGTCGTGCTCAAGACCACGGTCGCCGGTCCGTCGCAACTGGACCTGAGCCTTCCAGTGATCAACGAAGTGCAGATCGTTGGCTCACGGTGCGGCCCGTTTCGGCCAGCCCTAGAAGCCCTGGCCCTCGGAACCCTGGTGGTCCGGCCCATGATCACGGCCACCTATCCTTTGAAAGAAGCGCATCAGGCCTTCGAACACGCCCAGTCCGGCGATGCGATTAAAATCGTGCTTCGAATTTCAGAGTGACCCCGCTGCCGAAGCGTTGGCGGGAAGAGGAGGGAGTGCGTCATGAAAGTCGGCATGTTCACTGGCCCGTTGAACGATGAGCCCTTGAAATCCGTGCTCGATTTCGCCGAATACGCGGGCATCCCCTGTCTCGAAGTCTGGGCCGGACCCGGCAGCAGGCACATTGACCCTGCCCGGCTGACGGCCGCACGAGCGGCGCGAATCAAGGTTGAACTGGCGGAGCGGGGCATCGAAATGACCTCGCTCGCGTATTACACCATGGACTTGACCGACCCCAAAGCCACTCGCCGGGTGCAGGCCCATGCGAAGAAGTGCATCGATGCGGCCGCCCTGCTCGAGGTGCCCGTGGTCTGTATGCTCACGGGCGGGCCGGCGCCGGACATGAGCAAGCACCAGACGATCACGAAGATCCTGCCGAAGCTCTTCAGGCCGATTCTCACCCACGCCCGCAAGAAGGGCATCCGCATTGCCCTCGAAAACTATTTCGAATCCTGCCTTCAAGGTCTGGACACCTTCGACGCCCTGTTTGACGCCATTCCCGATGATCATTTCGGGTTGAATTACGACCCCAGCCATCTCTACCACATGCAGTGCGACCATTTGGCGCCTATCGCGATGTTTTCGGACCGTATTTTCCATACCCACGCCAAAGACACGCTCGTGGACAAAATTGCCCGCTCCTACGTCGGCGTCTATGGTTCGGGCTGGTGGCGTTACGTCATTCCCGGTTTTGGAAACATCAACTGGGGTGAATACATCAGCCACCTCCGCCATGCCGGGTACGATGGCGTGCTGAGCATCGAACATGAGGACGAAACTCAGTCCGTCGAAGAGGGGTTCATGCGCGGCGCGGCCTTTCTCGAGCAATTCTGCTAGGGAGGCCTTTCCCCGTGTTTGCTGGCTGCTCACAGGCATCCCGGCAGGAGATCAGGCCGGTGCGGCCGAGGATCCTGGTTGTGCATACGGGTGGAATCGGAGATTTCCTGCTCTGCTGTCCATCGATCCAGCGCATGGCGCGCGACGCCGCCGTTGAGCTGCTCGGACGTCCCGAACGGCTGGCGCTGGCGCTCGACGCTGGGCTCGTGGAGCGCATCCATGACCTGGAAGCGGCCGGTTTTGACTCGCTTTTCGCCACGCCGTCCGCAGCCATCCGCGCGCTCCTTTCGCGATTTGACGCGGCGGTTGTCTGGATGCGCGACGACGATGGCGCGTTGAAACGGGCCATTCAATCCTGCGGCCTTACTGACGTGCGCACCTTCCCCGGGCTGCCGCCTCAGAGCTGGGCGCGCCATGCGGCTGAATATTACCTCCATTGCCTTGGTTTCGAAACATCTGCGCTATTTCGCCTTACCCTGCCCTCCGTCGACGCGCCCCTGGATGTGGTGATTCATCCTGGAAGCGGTGGCAAGGCGAAGAACTGGCCGTTTGAACGCTTCCTTCGGCTGTCGGAAGCGCTTCGCGCAAGGGGCAGGGAAGCCCACTGGTGCGTGGGACCCGCCGAGGAAGGGATCTCCCTGCCCAAAGACGCAAAAGTCGTTTGTGAGGCTTCCCTGGCCGCTCTGGCACGCCGTCTGGCGGCGGCGCGCGATTATGTCGGCAACGACAGCGGCATTACGCATCTAGCGGCGGCATGCGGGACACGTACGACGGCCGTATTTGGAGTGACGGATCCTCGGGTCTGGGCCCCGCGCGGCGAAGAGGTGCAGGTGGTGAGCGGCACGCCATGGCCCGGGGTCGACGCGGTGCTGTCGGTTCTCTTGCGGGAGTGACTATGGGCATCACAGCGGCCATGCTGGCGGCTTCTGAGAGTGCCTGAACGCCGATGCCTCAACGAATCCAGAATTTCGTGATACACTGGGTGCGGAAAACCGCCCAGAACGCGCAGGAGGTCGCGCCATGATTTTTGTCAGGACATTTAAGGGATACGAAGATAAGACGGCCTCTCTCGACGCGGAGGTCAATGAGTGGATCGAGCGCCACGCGCTCGATATCGTCGATATCAAGACCGTTCTCGGCCATGAAAATGGGTCGCGGGCGGGTTCCGGCGATGTCCTCTACACGGTGCTGTATCGCGCCGATGCGCCGCTGGACTAGGCAGCAGACTACGGATCTTGTTTCAATCGCTGCGCGTCTTCACGCCTACTCATAGCGCCTGGGCCGGGAGGCTTGGAAAGCATCCAATTGTGACGCGTACTGGGCGGCGATGTCGGCTGCGGGCCGATCCTGCTCGAGCCAGGTACGTAATTTCTCTCCGCCGGCCAGCACGTCAAAGAAGGCCTTCCACTCGAAGTGCCGGGGATGTTGTTTTCGGATGGCGCGCAGCAGCGCCAGAACCAGGGTGAATGCCCGGACTTCGAGAGGCCGGTTCACCTGGATGCGAATCCCGTTGCATTCCTCGTCCAGGTAGCGGGGGGTGGACGCCTTGCCTGGAATCGCGCGCGGAGCATACCGGCACGCCGTCAGGCGGCATCCGGGCATCTCGTGCGGCTCTATCCGACCGATGACGGACTCTGCGTCGAGCCACGGCGCGCCGAACACATGAAACGGGGTCGCGGTGCCGCGCCCTTCATTCAGGTTGGTCCCCTCGAACAGGCACGTGCCCACGTACAGAAGGGCCGTCAACGGCGTTGGGATGTTCGGCGATGGCGGCACCCAGGGATACGCGCACTCGTCGAACAGCGCATCCCGCCGCCAGCTGTCGAGCAATTCCACGGAGAGGTTCAGTTTTTGTCTGCTGAATTCTTCGCGCAGGAAAAATATCGCCAGTTCACCCATCGTCATCCCGTGTCGAACGGGGATCGGCGCACAGCACACGGGCGAGCCCGTGCGTTCGGCGATGAGTCCTTCAAGCACCACGCCCCCCAGTGGATTCGGACGGTCCAGGATGAGCACGGGTTTCTTTGCCTGCGCGCATGCCGCCAGGCATTCCCGCATTGTCGCCATGTAGGTGTAATACCGCGACCCGATGTCTTGCAGATCAATCAGAAAATAGTCGACTTCGGCAAGCTCCGCGGCGGACGGGCGCGTCTGTTTGCCATACAGGCTGATCACGGGCACCGCGGCGCGCTCAGACGCCACACTGGCTCCCGCCTCGTGGGTGCCCCGGATGCCGTGCTCCGGACTGTAGAGCACATGCAGCCTGGACGATGCGCCCAGATTGAAGACGTCCAGAATGTGCCGGCCCATTTGGTCGACCGCGGCGTGATTGGTAAGGAGCGCAGCCCGCTTCGAGGCGCGCATCACTTGAAAATTTTCTCGCAGCAAGCGGTCAAGCCCCGCATGAGTATTGGTGCGGCGAGGATAGAGGGCGCGGGCTACTGCCCGGTAGAATGTGTTGCGTAACACGCCGTTGTTGCGCGAGTCCCGAACGGGATGACAGGTGTTGGCCAGCAGGATCGCAAAGATCCCGGTCTGGCGATCCATCCAGAGGCTGGTACCGGTCCAGCCGGTATGCCCTAACGCCTGCCGTGACGGAAGAAACCCCGTCGTCGCGGTGTCCCAGGGGTCGAGCCACCAGCCCAGTCCCTGCCATGGGTACGAGGGGACTTGCCCCACCGCAGCCACTTCGTCCAGAACGGCTTGAGATACCAGCTCGCCTCCCAGAAACGCCCGGCAGAAGCGGGCCAGATCTTCTGCCGTCGAGAAGAGGCCCGCATGTCCCGACACGCCACCCACCGCATAGCTGTTTTCGTCGTGCACCTCGCCCTGTATGAGGCGGTTGCGCCACGTGCACCGTTCGGTGGCCGCACAGCGCGGCCGCAGTTTCGCGGGCGGATTGAAGAAGGTGTCCGTCATCTTCAGGGGGGCGAATATCTGTTCCGTGCAGAAGCGATCCAGCGGTTTGCCGGCCACCTGCTCCACTATGCGGCCCAGCAGCATGAAGCCCGCATCGGAATAGCGCCAGGAAATGCCGGGCGCGTTCTGGATGCCTTCTTTTCCGTACTCCTCGAGCATGGCGTCCATGCTGGAGCAGGTGCGGTAGAGCGGCAGCCCGGCGACCAATCCTCCGGTATGGGTGAGCAAATGGCGCAGCGTGATTGCGCGAAATGCGGGCATGGGCAGGTAGTTGGACACAGGACGCTCGAAATCAACTGCTTTCTGACCGCGCAGTATCAGCAGTGCGGTGGTGGTTGCGACGACTTTGGTCAGTGACGCCAGATCATAGATGGTGTTTAGTTTCGCGGGCGCCGGGACAGGTTCCAGCTGGGCGTTCCCAATGGCCTCAACGAATAACGTTGAATCCCGGTTGCCGACATACGCCACCGCCCCCGGACTTCCGGAAGTGCGGACGGCTGCATCGAGAGCTTGGCGAAAGATCTCTTCCAAGCGATATCTCCCTCACACCAGGCTGACAAAGCGCCGGCCAGATAGTGACAGATACTCTTGAAGCAATGCTGAGCCTGCAGTCTAGTGATTCAGAATGCAGGGCGCAAGTGACACGGCCGAATCGGCCACCAGAATGCGTTGAGGTCGCGGGTGGAGCGCCAAAAAAAAGAGACCGGAGGCCTCTGCCCTTGAAAACGGTGGTTCCGTTTCAAAGAGCAGATGCCTCCGGCCAAATGCCGAAGAGACGGCTACGGTTACTTTTTCGCCGCTGCCTTCTTCTTGGCGGCCGGCTTCTTCTTGGCGACGGCCTTCTTCTTTGCGGCCGGTTTCTTAGCGGCGACCTTCTTCTTGGCGGCCGGCTTTTTCTTGGCGGCGACCTTCTTCTTGGCGGCCGGCTTCTTGGCGGCGACCTTCTTCTTGGCGACGGCCTTCTTCTTGGCGACGGCCTTCTTCTTGGCGACGGCCTTCTTCTTGGCGGCCGGCTTCTTCTTGGCGACGGCCTTCTTCTTGGCTGCGGTCTTCTTCGCTGGGGCCATGGTGTTCCTCCTTTTTCGCAACTAAACCCCGAAACGTGTGTTGACAGTAGCCGGCCATGCCAGCAATGCCATGGCGCAGATTCCGTCAACACGGCTCATGACGTGGTCATGTAGCCCTATGCCAAACGAGCCGGAGGCTCGGTGTGGCCTTGTCGCCTGCCCGCAATGTCCCCGGAGTCGCGCGCGGACATTCTTGGGTTTCGTTCGTCGGGCACGTGCTGCGAAAGACGGCCTTGCATGCACGCAATACGCTGGTGACTGTGCTTGTGAGTCGCAGTGCAGTCGCGGTGTGTCTGACCCCCAACTCAAGTGTCGTCGATTCCCTTCCCCTGAGGATCCGTCTACTGCTTTATGTCCCCCTGAGACGGATGAGTGCTCGTTCAGTCGAGCGATCTGCGCAATCAGCGTGTTCAAATTGTTCGCGAGTAGCCTCGATTTTCCATCTCGCCCGCAATAGGCCCCGCGTGCTGTGGAAGCGAGTTTGGCCTTATTTTATCGGGACGAAAACGCATCGCGCTTCGTGCCGCGCGTCGTCTTGTCTCTGGCTTCAACTGTCTTCTCTTTAGCGTGTACTCATGCTATCCATATAAATGTGTAGCAGACAGTTCAAAAAATAGCAAGTGTTTTTATCGAGAAACGATCATTTTTTCCTTCTCTTTGATTTGTCGCAGGCCTGTGTTAGAGTAACCAACGCCCGGTGGCCGATGCGTTCATGAGCGTGAACGCGCATGCGAATGCAGTGAATAACGCGCCCGACGACAGCCATTTCAGCCTGTAATGGTGGTATAAAACGCAACTATTCACGAAAGGGATTAGAGACATGGCCGACACAGTCGCAGGTTTTTTTTCGGAGCTCAAAGCGATGGTGGACCCCGAAAAAGCAACGGGCATGAACGCTACTTATCAATTCGATATCACCGGTGACGGGGGCGGTGCGTGGCATGTGACGTTTGCCGGCGGCAGTGTTGTGGTCACCGAAGGGAAGGCCGCCGCGCCAAACATTACGTTGACCTCGGATGCCACGACATGGATGGATATTGTCAACGGACGCACAAGCGGGCAGACTGCTTTTCTCCTCGGCAAGCTGAAAATCCAGGGCGACATGAGTCTCGCGATGAAGCTCGCCAGCGTGTTTGGTTTTGGATGAAGTACAGGGCGCCGTTCCCGCTTCGGCGCATTTCCGGTGCATCCCGTGCGTGAACACATTATCCAACGGCTGAAGTCTCTGGCCATTGCATGCCTCGCACTCTGCCTTGCAGCCTGCGGCCCGCGCGGGCTCCGGTCCAATGCCGATGCTCCGCTTCCCCTGACGCTGACAACGGAAGATGGACGTACCTTGCCGGCCGTGTTTTACCCCGCCGGCACGAAACCCGCCTGCGGCGTTGTGCTGGTTCACGACAAAGGCGGAGCCGGTTCGCAATGGGCCGCATTCGCGACACGCCTGCAGCAAAGCGGCATCGCATCCCTTGCCTTCGACATGCGGGGACATGGCGCCGGCACGGAGGAGAGCCTGCCCTACCGCGACTTCTCACCGTCCGACTGGCTGGGCGCCGGTTTCGACATTCAGGCGGCGGTCCACGCACTTATCACACATGGTGTCGATCCCGACAACATCGGGATCGTTGGCGCCGGAATGGGCGCCACCCTGGCCACCCATTACGCCGCGCAGGACGAAACCATTCAAGCCCTTGTCTTGATCTCTCCCGCGCTTGAATACGACGGCCTTTCCATCCGCAGGGCGTTTGAAGCCTATATACGGCGCCCTTCGCTCCTGGTCGCTGCCAAAGGAGATACATACGCATCCTCCTCCGCGCGCGCCCTCAAGAAGACCGCATCAACGTTTTGCGAATTGCGCGAATATGACGGCGGGGCACACGGGATCGATGCGCTGGATTCTCTGTCTGGAGCGCGGGAAGAGGTGGCGTACTGGCTCGAGAGCATCCTGAAAACATCGCGCCATCCCGTTGAACGGAAACACCGCGCCGAATAGGCCCGCATATTGCAGGGCAGTGAAGCGCAGCTCGGTTCACAAAACCTGCTTGACGCTGGCGGAGACGCCTCCTATACTGCGTCCCGGCATATGTGCCATGGAATGGAAAGTTGCAATCACGGGGTTAGTGACGTGTCAGACACAGGGCACCATCCAGGCTTTTTCCAGGACCATTCGGGGGAGTGGAAGAAAGAGCGTCGTGCAAGCCATGACCGCCGAAAACGCAACATGTCCTTTGATCATCCGGACCGGCGCCGCAGCTCACGCCGCCAGGCCGATCTGGAGCTCGCGGAACGTGAGCACAAAGAGATGATCGAGGAAGCACTCGAAGAATTTGCGGCCGAACACGACCCGGACCACCCGTAGCCCGTGGAGATCAAACACCGGCCGGCGTGCCGCAAAGGCGCTGGGGGAGAAGGCCGCCCGGGGCCGCTAGATTTCGCTTAACGCGACTCGGCGAGCACACTGTCGGCGTTTCGTTTCAGTTCCGCCGCGGCCTGCTCGGCCGTTTTGACGCCCGTCAATACGCCCGCGAGCGCGTTTTCAATGTGCTCCCGCACCTCCTGCCATCCGGGTACATTGGGCTCGGAACGAGCAAACGAGAGGCAGTCGAAGGGGGCTTTGTTGTAGGGCCATTCTTCCCAGAACGCCTGCATGCGAGCGTCCTGGGCCGCCGACTTGCGGATCGGCAAATAGCCGGTTCCAAGTGCCCAGCGCACGGTGGTCTCGGGCGACGTGAAATATTTCGCGAATTCCCAGGCGACCTGCTCCTGCTCGGGTGTGGTCCGGAAGATGTTGATGTTGGGACCATACAACACGGTCTTCGGATTCTCCGGATCGGCCTGTGGGATGACCGTCATTCCCCAGGCGTCCGGTTCAATCAGCATCGCCGTGTACGTGCGGTGAGAGCTTGAACGGAAGAAAAAGGCGGTCTTGTCCTGTGCAAAGTCCGCGCGGTCATCGTAGCGGTGGGCCAGAATCTGATAGGCCAGCTCTTCCTGGCCGAGCGTTTCGTGCAGCTTCAGCACCGCCAGTGTCTCCGGCGAATCGAAGCAGCTTGCGCCGTTGGCGTACACCTCGCCCCCCATGCTGTACACCATCCCGTCGAAGGTGGAGGCATCTACTGCGACGGCATACGCCTTCTTGCCGGTTCGTTCTTTGATTTGGCGGCACTGTGACAAGAACTCGTCCCAGGTGTGCGGAGGTTCACCGATGCCCGCCGCGGCCAGCACGCGCTTGTTGAAATAGAGCATGAGGACCGATTTGCAGAACGGGAACGAATACATGCCGTTCTCCAGCGTGGGATACCGGTTGGTTTCGAGCACCACCGGAAAGAAATCCGCCAGCTCCTGTTCGCTCACTCCCTTCTCGGGGTCGGCGAGCAGTGGATCGAGCGGCACGATGGCCCCGGCCTGAGCATATACCGTGGTCATGCTCTGGTACCCTACCGCCATGGCGGGAACGGTGCGGGCCTGGATGCTGGTCACAAGTTTGCGGAAAATCTCGCTGTAACCGCCTACGTAATCGGCTTTGACGGGGATGCCGCCGTGGCCCGCGTTGAATTCCGAGATGATGTTTTCCAGCAATTCCCGGTTTTCGTCGGTCTGACGATCCCAGAACAAGGCGGTGTTCGGATCGATAGGCCGGAATTCGCCGCTGCCGCCGCAGGCCGGCAGGAACGCGGCCATTCCCATGGCCAGCACGGCCACTGACACCGCTGACCTGATGTTCATCCCTTGATTCCCGCGCTGATCGCGCTTTCGAGGAAATACCGTTGTGCTACGAAGTATAGTCCCAGGGTTGGAAGGATCACAACGGTCGCCGCACACATCAGGAGGTGCAGCCGCACGCCCTCATCCGAGGAAAACAGGGTCAGGCCGACCATCACCATCCGCATTTCGTCCCGGTCCGTTACCACCAGCGGCCACATCAGGGAGTTGTAGCTGCCCAGAAACGCGAACAATCCCACCGTGACGGCCACGGGTTTGACCAGGGGCGTGGCGATCCATACGAGAAAGCGCAGATGGCCGCACCCGTCCACTTTGGCCGCGTCGAAGAAGTCGGCCGGCAGGCCAAGAAACGCCTGGCGCATGAGGAAGATCGAGAATGCGCTGGCGCACCACGGCACGATCAGGGCGGCGTAGGTGTCTTTCCATCGCAGGGCGTTGATCAACATGAAATTTGGAATCAGCGTGACCTCGAAAGGCACCATCATTGTCGCCAGAACCAGGCCGAACAGCAGCCCCCGCCCCGGAAAATCGAGCCGGGCAAAGGTGTAGCCCGCGAACAATGACGTCACGAGCACGGATGCCGTCACGGCAAACGCGACTACAAATGAATTGTAAAAGTACGTCACAAACTGCGGCGCCTCCTGAAACATCACCACGAAATTGCCCCACATCGGACGTTCCGGGAAAAGAGCGAGCCCCCCCACGAGTGCTTCGGCCTCACTCTTCAGCGCCGTCGAAACCATCCAGACGAAAGGAAACATCATGGCCAGCGCGCCGGCGGCCAGAAGGGCATATAAGGCTGCCTTGCGTGTCATTCGTAATGCACCCGCCGGCCTGCCACACGCCACTGAATCGCGGTCATGAGCACGATACCCGCTGCCAGCAGTGTCGCGACCGCGCAGCCGTAGCCGATGCGGCCGAATTCGTAGAAATTGGCGTAAATATAGACCGTCAGGTTCTGGGTTGTGTTCTGTGGCCCGCGGCCGTTGCCGGTCATCGCGTAAAAGCTGTTGAACGCCTGAAATGCCTTGATGGTGCTCACCACCAGAAGGAAAAAGATCGTGGGCGACAGTATCGGGAGGGTCACATTGCGGGTGGCCTGGAACCATCCCGCACCGTCGATTCGTGCCGCTTCTTCCAGGTCGCGCGGGATCGCAGTCAATCCCGCCAGGAAAATGACGACCATGAACCCGCTCGAATGCCAGACCTCAAACAGCATCACGCAAAACAGCGCGAGGCTCGGCCCGATGTTGGCCGGAATCCACCCGTGGCTGAAGGCCCACAATGCTCCGCGCGATTCCAGCAGCCAGGATTTCGGGTTGAGCCCCAACCACACGAGAAGAGAGTTCACCGGCCCGTCCTGCGGGTGCAGGAGGGCGGCCCAGACCGTCGCTGCGGCCACCACCGCCGTAATGTACGGCAGAAAATAGACCGTGCGGAAAAAACCGCGCCCCCGCCCAATCCGGTACAACAGCGACGCGATGACAAAACTGATCGCCATCGTGACGGGGATCGTGCCCACAACGTAATAGACGGTGACGAGGAGGCTCTTCCAGAACTCCGGCTGAGTCAGGGCGCGCGAATAGTTCGCCAGCCCGATAAACGGCCGGTCGGGGCGTTTGGTGTTGAACAGGCTGAGGTACACCGCGTAAAAGAGCGGCGCTATGCCGAACAGTGCCAGAACGGTGAGGGCCGGCGAGAGCAGAAAAAGCGCCAAAGGTGCATCGCGCCACCGCTTTCTGCGCAGCGTCTCGAACAACGCGTCCGCGGATGCCAGCAGTCCGTCCAACCCCCGGACCAGGGGCCGGTGCGCTGCGGCCAGCGCCGCCAATACTCCGATGGCAACCAGAACCCGGAACCCCACAGCCAACCCTTCCCCAATTCTGCGAAAATCGTCGCATAAGCGCAGGAATTACGGTACGGTGAGCGCCATGGCGATGTCAACTAAGCGGAGGCACAGTCTCCTCGAAATCCACCCCCAAATCGGCCGCCGCCGATTCACTCCCGCCAGCGGGGGACAGGCGCACCGCGTTTTGTGGAACGCCAAGCCTGCCAATTTACCTCCGCGTGGCCGCTCATCGCCGGGCGGCTACCATCCGGATTGCTGGGGCGATCCCCTGGGTCGCCCATCCCATCGGCACGCGTGGACCTTGATACTAGGCAGACACCGCCGGTTCTGTGTCTTGTGTCCCCCGCTGGCGGGGGTGGCCACGCGTCTCGCGTGGCCGGGGGTGGACTGCGTGGATCCAGCGTGGCCGCCTTGAAGAAGGGCAGGCAGAGGGGCCTGCCCTTACACATGCAGTGCTCGTGGCCGGGGGTGAAGAACCAGCGCAGGCCTCATCGGCCGCTGGCGGCGGGGGAGGGCTTGTGGCATGTCAATACTTGACGCCATTGCGTCCGCTGGCGACAAATCGGCAGGGCGAGGCAGGCAGGGCATCGCAATTAGAGCGAGCGTGCGTCTAGCAGGAGTAGTTTGCTATTTGTTGCGCCATAATTCAATAAATTCAATAAAATATCAGGCGGTTAAGTTTTGTAATGTACTTGATAACAATGTTTTAGGGCAATTTTGCGGCGTGGCTACCCGTTCTGAACTGGCCCAAGTCTTATATTTGGTATTGACAACGGGACTCTACCCCTATATACTGTGGTTTCATAACGAGTATGCGGTAGCGGCAGCTTACGCACCATGCTCGGCCATCTGCAGTTTTATCAATTATGTAAAGCAAAAACGGGGCGGCTGGTGGCGATTTTTCGGTATGAATTATGCGAAAAACATAAACGACTCCGCCGCTCCGGCGCTGATGGAGCGCACCAATCGCTTGATCTTGTTCGGGGGAACCCCCCTGAAGAGATGATGAGGGAAACCGGCTGCCGATGAGGCGTCTAGCCGCGGTGGCCGGAGGGGCAGTAAAGTCGGGAGGAAAGCGCACCGGCTCGACGGGGTTCGAGTCTAATGGCACACTGACTTCTCCCAGCGTCCACACCTGGGCAGTCATACCGCATATCGGGGAAAGGGAAGCGCGCATGTTTGACCGGATCCGCAAACGCGACGGCAGGATCGAGAAATTTCAACCGGAAAAGATCACCTGGGCTATTTTCAAGGCGGCGTCGGCGTGCGGGGGGCAGGATTTTGGCCGTGCTGAGGCGTTGGCAGTAGAAGTTCTGGAGCTGGCAAAGACGCGCTTCAATGGGGATGTGCCGGATGTCGAGAGCGTTCAGGATCTCGTCGAGAAGGTGCTCATTGAAAATGGTCATGCGCGCACGGCCAAGGCCTACATTCTCTACCGCGAAAAGCGGGCCGGGGCACGCAACCTGAATGCCTTGATTGGCGCGACCATCCAGATGTTCTCGGATTACCTGGGCGACCGGGATTGGCGTATCAAAGAGAACGCCAACATGCAGAAGAGCATCAACGGCCTCAATAATTACGTTCGCGAGTTTTTCACAAAGAACTACTGGCTGCATGAGGTCTATCCGGCCGAAGTGCGCGAGGCTCACGAGAGCGGAGATGCGCACATCCACGACCTGGGCTGGCTGGGAACCTATTGCGCGGGATGGGACCTGCGGCAGCTCCTCATGATGGGATTCGGGGGGGTGCCCGGCAAGGTCGAAAGCCGCCCGGCAAAACATCTGCGCTCGTTTCTGGGTCAGATCGTCAATTCGACCTTCACCACCCAGGGAGAGTCGGCAGGCGCTCAGGCCTGGTCGAGCTTCGACACCTATTGCGCCCCGTTCATCCGTTACGACAACATGACCTATGCTCAGGTGAAGCAGTGCCTGCAGGAGTTCATCTTCAACATCAACGTGCCCACACGGGTCGGGTTTCAGTGCCCTTTTTCCAACCTCACCTTCGATCTCACTGTTCCCAAAACCCTCAAAGATCAGGCCGTCATCATTGGCGGGGAGCTTCAGGAGGACACCTACGGCGATTTCCAGGCTGAGATGGACCTGCTCAATCAGGCCTTCTGCGAAGTGATGGAGGAGGGCGACGCCAAAGGCCGCGTGTTCACCTTCCCGATTCCCACCATCAACATCACGCAGGATTTTGACTGGGACTCGCCGTCCGTCGACGCGTTCATGCGCATTACCGCCAAATACGGCATTCCATACTTCGCCAATTACATCAACTCCGATCTGTCGCCGGAAGATGCGGTATCCATGTGCTGCCGGCTGCGTATTGACACGTCTCAGCTGCGCCTGCGCGGCGGCGGCCTTTTCGGGAGTAATCCCTTGACGGGCTCGGTGGGCGTGTTCACGATTAACCTGCCGCGCGTGGGCTACCTGTCGTCGACGGTCGAAGAATTCAAGATGCGGCTTTGGCGGCTGGTGCAGATCGGGAAGACCTCGCTCGAGATTAAACGCAAAATCGTCGAGCAGCAGACCGAGCAGGGGCTGTATCCCTATTCCGCGCATTACCTCAAGACGGTGAAGGAACGCACGGGCGAATACTGGCACAATCATTTCAGCACGATCGGCATCCTGGGAATGAACGAGGCGCTGCTGAATTTCATGGACACGGACATCGTGTCGCCGGAAGGCCAGCAATTCGCTGCCGACATCCTCAATTACCTGCGCGAGCTGCTCGTCGAGATTCAGAACGAGACGGGCCACGTCTACAACCTCGAAGCGACGCCGGCCGAAGGCACGGCGTACCGCCTCGCCCGCCTCGACAAGGCCCGGTACCCGGACATCATCACCGCCGGCAACGGCACTCCGTATTACACCAACTCGAGCCAGTTGCCCGTGGGATTCACCGACGACCTTTTCGAGGCCCTGGAGCTTCAGGACGAATTGCAGTCGATGTATACCGGCGGCACGGTGCTGCACGCCTATCTCGGCGAGAGCATCGAAGATATCGACGTATGCAAACGGCTGGTTCGGCGGGCCTTTGAGCGGTTCAAACTGCCTTACCTCTCGCTTACCCCGACCTTCAGCATCTGCCAGGATCATGGATACATCCGGGGCGAGCACTTCCGCTGCCCGGATTGCGGCGCCGAAACCGAAGTCTGGTCGCGCGTAACGGGCTACCTGCGCCCCGTTGAAAACTTCAACGAAGGCAAAAAGCAGGAGTACTTCGATCGGCGTAAATTCAAGGTGCCGGGAGAAGCCTTCGAAGAGAGAGAGGCGGTGCCTGCCGGAGCTGCGGCAGGCGAAGTGGAGCACGTCGCGTGATGATAGAGATCGCCGGGTTCGAGAGACTCTCTACGGTGGATTGGCCGGGTTGCGTCTCGGCCGTTGTGTTTACGCCCGGCTGCTCTTTGAATTGCGCCTATTGCCACAACCGCGAACTGCTTACCCGCGGGAACAGCCCCCGCATCCCCGTGGAGAGTGTTCTGGCCACGCTGCGGACGCGCCGGGGGTTCCTCGATGGTCTGGTCATCTCGGGCGGCGAACCCACCCTGCAGGAAGGGCTTGAAAGTTTCATCCGTGAAGTCCGCAGCATGGGCTTTGCCGTCAAACTCGATACCAACGGCACCCGGCCCAGGGTACTCAAACGCCTGCTGAGTGAGGGGCTCCTCGATTACGTCGCCATGGACGCCAAAGCGCCTTACGGGCTGTACGAGGACGTCTGCGGCGGGCCGGTCGATCTGGACGCCGTGCACGAGAGCGTGCGGTGTCTGGTGAAAAGTTCGACGCCGTTCGAGTTCCGTACCACCGTGCTCCCGTATTTCCGGCCGCGGGACATCGCCGACATCGGGGCCGCCATCCACGGCGCCCCACGCTATGTGCTCCAGCAGTTTCGCCCGGACAAGGAGATTGCGCTGCGTGACCCCCGGCTTGCGGAACCGCCTCATACGGCCCAATGGTTTGACGCGCGTGTCGCGGAGCTCAATCCACAGTTCCCCGACGTGCTCACCCGGGGCGTCAGGCAACGCGCGGTGAGCACCGGCTGACGCGCTGCGCGGCGCCGGCTAATCCTGGAATCCGATGCTGAACATGCGATCGAGGTCGTAATTGCTGTAGGCGCGGAACCCGATGAGCGTGGTGGTGTTCACCAGACCGTCGAGCTTCAGCATGTGTTCGGTCACGATGGCCGCGAGCTGGTCGTTTTCGCGCGCGCGAATGATGATAATCAGGTCCCAGTCACCGGCGATGGAATACACTTCGGCGACGCCATCGATTTTGAGCAGTTCCTGGGCGGTCTCGTTGATCTGGTCCCGCTTGACACTCGCCAGCACGAACGCATGTACCATGAAAATCGCCTCCTGTTGCGTGAACGGCGCGGTCTCACGGCATGCCGCACCGGCAGGGCTTACCACTGCCCGCTATGGTAAGCGCCCGGCAAGGGTGAGTCAACGCGGCTGCGGTGACTGATGTATGGCAGCAAGTCCCTGCCGCAGAATCCGGGAGGAGAGGCCGCGAAGAGCCGCTCGAGTTGACACGTTGGTCCGGGCGGTGGCAGGCTCGAAAGGCTGCAGACTTGGAGAGGATCGCGATTTTGTCCGGCAGGATCCGCGGACGGGCGCCCAGCCGTCACGGCTGCGGGACGTGTTGCGAATGAGTCTGCCGGGGGAACACAATCAGGCCGAAGGTTAAGGATGGGAATACGCCGGCCACCAGGTCCGGGGATGGGTTCAGATGAAAGACATGTCGCGCAGCCGCAAATCTCCTCGCCCACGAGGAACGCACGGCGTATACCGAAAACCCAACCCCAGGGTGCAGACCACCACGCTGTGGGACTTTCCGTCGCAGCAATATGGCACGGGCGGGCAGGGAGACCAGGAGTATCGTGGCGCGACACCGGCCTACGTGATCTGGAATCTGCTGCAACGGTATACGAAACCGGGCGATATGGTGGTGGATCCCATGTGCGGCAGCGGCACAACCCTCGACGTGGCCACGGAACTCGGCCGGCGCGCGCTGGGGTTTGACGTGGCGCCGTACCGCGAAGACATCCAGCCGGCCGATGCCCGAAAGCTGCCCATTCGGAACGATCAGGCCGATTTTGTCTTTATGGATCCCCCGTATTCCACGCACATTGATTACAGCGACGATCCGCGCTGCATCGGGAAGCTGGACGCAGCCGGACCCGAGTATTACGCCGCCATGGCTGTCGTGATCAAGGAAGCGGCGCGCATCCTCAAACCCGACCGCTACCTGGCGCTGTATTGTTCGGATTCGTACCGGAAAGGCAAGCCATTCTGCCCGATTGGGTTTGAGCTGTTCGGTCTCTTGTGCGAGCGCCTGGAGCCGGTGGACATCGTTGCCGTCACGCGGAGAAACCGGACCTTGATGCGGCGGCACTACCATACCGAAGCCGAAAAGGGAAACTACTTTCTCCGGGGCTTCAACTACCTGTTCATCATGCACAAGCCATAAGCGGCGGTGTGCATTGCCGGGATGCCGGCGCTTTGGCGCCGCTGCGAAACCGGGCCAACGCACCTCCGTGCGATGCGTCGGCGAATGCAGGCGCTGGACCTTTCGAAGATCTGAGTCAGGGCAGTTTAAACACGCGTGCGGGTCCTGCCCGCTCAGGCTGCAATGCGCCCTCTCGCACGGGTTTTGGTTGACGAATCGCCGGGCGAGCGCCACAATGCAGAGCAGCAGGTCCGGGCCCCGCGTATGAGGGAACCCGCCTGCAAAAGGAGTTGTAATTATGACGCGGCTTGCCGAGACCAAGAACATGGCCATCTTCTGCGACTTTGAGAACATCGCCCTGGGCGTCCGGGACGCGGAGTACGCCCAGTTCGATATTGAAAAAGTGCTGGAGCGGCTGCTGCTCAAAGGGAACATCGTAGTGAAGAAGGCGTATTGCGACTGGGCGCGCTATAAAGACCACAAAACGGCGATGCACGAAGCCTCCTTTGAATTGATCGAAATCCCGCATGTGCGCCAGTCCGGCAAGAACTCCGCGGACATTCGCATGGTGGTCGACGCGCTGGATCTTTGCTATACGAAAGAGCATGTGGACACCTTTGTGATCATCAGCGGGGATTCGGACTTTTCCCCGCTCGTGAGTAAGCTGCGGGAAAACAACAAGACCGTGATCGGCGTGGGCGTTCGGAATTCGACTTCCGACCTGCTTATTGCCAATTGCGATGAGTTCATCAGCTATGACGACCTGGTTTCGGCGCCCCGCTCGCGCATCAAGGCAGGCAGCAGCCCGGCCAGCCGGAAACAGCCGCGGGCGGCGAAAGGAAAAGCCGCTCCGCCCCTCGATGAGAAAAAACAGGAAGCATGGAACCTGATTGTCAGCACCTACGAGGCCTTGCTGGAGGAACGTGGCGAGGAAGAGCGGATCTGGGGTTCCATGGTGAAACAAGCCCTCAAACGCCGTAACCCCGGGTTCAGCGAGACTCATTATGGGTTCCGCTCCTTCGGCCAGCTGCTCGAAGAAGCCGAGGCGCATGGCATCCTGCGACTGGAACGCGACGAAAAATCGGGCGGCTTTATCTTCAAAGCCACCCATGATCCAGTCCGGCGAAAAGGCGATTCCTGAACATTCGAAACGTGAGGGCGGCCGGCCTGCCCCATCCTGCAAATCCCCCGGCGACCCCGTCTGATCTTTGCATGCGTGCCGCACGGGCTCATCAAATAATTCGAACAGGACGGAGCCGATACACGGCCACGTTACCGCAGTCTTCACATGTGCCTGCAATGCGTAGCGGCGGTGCAATCCTGAACGGAAAGATGAAGACGGCGAGACGGCCCGTTAATTATCAACAGTTAGTCACAATTGAACAATATATTGACTATCAGGGGCCGTTTGCTTAGATTTTGACTTCTTCACGAGACTCTTCAGGCCGTTTGGATGGGATATCCGGGGCTGTAAATCAAGAATTCTTGCATCCAAGTGTTCGGGATAAATCCTTTGTTCATTGGACCATATGCGGCTTTTCCAGTGGCAGGTCAGAGAATTTTGCTGCGCTTCCGCCCGAAATCAAGGAATTGGCAAGATACTTGCTAATCCTTCACTGAAGTTTACGGTGTGAGTTGGCTGCGGTCAAGGCAAGGCCAGGTTTTTCACCAGGGGGTTTTGAATCATGACGCGGTTTGCTGGTTTGGCGAAGACGATGGCGCTCGTGACGCTGCTGTTTGGCGTGCACGCGGCGCATGCCACGATGATTGATCTTACGACGCCGGGCGCGAGTGGGATATTGAACGGCGCCATTTTCCAGCAGACCAGTCTGCAGCCGACCGGCACGGGTGTGATTCACTCGTTCGCACAGATTGGCAAAGCCAATAAATCCGTGGTGCACGGTTACAATACCACCGTGAACAAGGTGTTCGACAACCGTTCTTCCGACAATTTCAACCATTCGATCACCGTCGGAATGATCCCCGTGGTCTCGCTGGATGGCATTGACTACTATCAATTTCTGCTGGACATCAACGAGAGCAAGGGCGGGTTGAACCGGTACCTTTCGCTTGATGAGGTCCAGATTTTTGTCGGCGGTCCGGCGAATCCCAGCTCGACGGCCTTTGACAGTAACGGCATTCTGCAGGGCGTGGGCACGCTGGTGTATGACATGGAGAACAACGCCGGCAACTGGGTCGCTCTGAACTATGCTCTGAATTCAGGGAGCGGCAGCGGCGACATGTTCCTCTATGTGCCGACCAGAAATTTTGGCGGCGCGGCCGATGATGCCGTTGTGACGCTGTATTCACGTTTCGGCGGGCAGGGCATGAATCCGGTGGAATACGGTGCGGGTAATTTCGGCAACTCGGCCGGTTTTGAGGAGTGGGCGCTGGTGCAGGGTGAAAAGCAGAGCATCGTTCCGGAGCCGGCTACACTGTCGCTGATTGGGCTCGGTCTGGCGGGGTTTGCGGTCCGCCAGGTCGCGCGCAGGCGCTGAGCAGCAGATTTCGCCGGAGCAGTATGATCCGGGGACGTGACGCACGCATCACGTCCCCGGTTTTTTGTGTGCGGGTCAGGCGAGGGTCCATTCTCCACGATATTGGCGTGTCAGCAGGGCGTTGAGCGAGGGCTCTTTGGGGAAGGTCTCGGTCTTGGGATCCCAGTGGAGGGTGGCGCCGAGCTGGCAGGCGATTTTGCCAAGATGCCCGACTGAGGCGGAACGGTGGCCCGCATTGACGGGCGCGCTCGGTTCCTGGCGCGATTTGACGCAATCGAGAAAGTCGCGCATGTGGTTGCCTTCCGGGCGAAACCGGAAATCGTTGCCCCGCATGGTGAGTTTCCGAAGCTCGCCGCTGCTGGCACGAAACTCGCCCCGATCGACATAGATCCAGGCACCGTCTCTCGCGATGAACTGCGTGCCGAGGCGATCGCCCGCGGCCTGTTTGAATTCCTCCGGCATATCGCTGGCGTTGGCGACAGTCATGGTGACGCCGCCCTTGTACTCGCATTCGAAGCGGTAACGGGCGGGGGCATCGTAGAGGTTGTTACGCTCGTTGAGCATATCCCAGCGCACGCCCGTGATGACCCGCGGACCCGTGTTATCCCAATCCATGGCCATGTGAGCGATGTCGGCGTGGTGGCCGATCCAGTCCATCATCTGGCCGCCGCCGAAGGCCATCCACCAGCGCCAATCCCAGTCGTAGCGCTTGGGGTGGAAGGGCGTCCAGGTGGCCGGGCCAACGTAGAATTCCCAATCGAGAAAATCCGGGGCCTTCGGGAATTCATCAACCCAGACGTGATTGCCGTAATCGGGCAGGCTGACGTTGATGTGCGTGACTTTGCCCAGATACCCGTTTCGGACGATTTCACAGGCGCGTTTGAAACGCGCATCCGAGCGTTGCATGCTGCCGACCTGCAGTATGCGGCTGTTTTCGCGGACGGCCCTGACGACAGCCTGGCCTTCGCCCAGCGACCAGGTCAGGGGCTTTTCACAGTAGATGTCTTTGCCGTGCCGGGCGGCGTCGATGGAGGTGAGGGCGTGCCAGTGGTCGGGTGTGCCGATGATCACGGCGTCGATATCGTCGCGGGCGTTGAGTTCGCGGAAATCGCGGCAGGTCCAGCAGTCCTGGTTACCGTAGAATTCGTCGACCTGACTTTTGGCTTCGGCGACGGTTTTGGCGTTGACGTCGCACAGGGCCACGATCTGGGTATCCGGTTGTTTGATGGCATTGCCCGTGAGGCCGCGCGCCTGCCCGCCCGTGCCGATGACGCCCAGGACGATGCGTTCGCTGGGGGCGGCCACTCCTTCTTTCCCCAGGGCGGATGCGGGGATGATGTACGGAGCCGCGACGGCTGCGCCTGCAGCCGCGACGAACGTTCGCCGCGATACGGTGTGGTTCTTGTTCCGCAGCATGAGATCTCTCCTCCGTTTCGAGCTGATCAGACAGCCGGGCAGCGGCTGCCCACTGGGTGAAATCCGGAAATATACTCCGAAACCAAACTACTTCATCGTAGAAGGCCCATCAAGGCGGATTCAAGGAAAAAGGCACCCTGCGTTTTCCGGTTCACTCTGCCCGGCGGCGGACGATGCCGGCATTTGCCTCCCCGAGATGTCTGCGGATGATGTAAAGAGGCCGATGCTGGGCTTCGATATAGATGCGGCCGACATATTCTCCCACAATGCCAACGAGCAGGCACTGCAGACCGCCGAAGAACCAGATGCTCGCCACGACGACGACATTTACGGGCACCGGTGCGCCAAACAGCCTTCCGACCAGGATTCCCAGCACGGTCAAGGTCGCGAACGGCACCACCAGCAGCCCGATCGCCGTGGCGATCCGCAGGGGCGCCACCGAAAAGCTTGTGATGCTGGTCAGGGCGAGGGCGAACATCTGCCAGGTCCGGTATTTGCTCTTCCCGGCCTGCCTTGGCGGACGCTCGAACGGCACCGTGGTCTGTCGGAAGCCCGTCCAGGCGACCAGCGCGCGCACAAAGCGGTTGCGTTCCGGGCAGTTCCGGAAGGCTTCCACGGCGGCGCGGTTCATCAGACGGAAATTGCCCGTGTCGGCCGGGAGGTTCCATCCGACGAGGAGCGTCATGGCGCGGTAAAACAGGTAGGCAGAGGTGCGCTTGAAGGCGGAATCCTGGTGGCGCGCCGTGCGCTGGGCGCAGACAATGTCGTAGCCTTCGTGCCATTTTTCGACCAGGGCGGGGATTAGCGAAGGGGGGTCCTGCAGGTCCGCGTCCATGAGAATCACCGCATCACCGCCGGCAAGCTCAATACCTGCGGTAGCCGCTGCTTCGTGCCCGAAATTCCGCGACAGCAAGATTCCACGGACACGTGAGTCTCCTTCGTGAAGCCTCTGGATCACCTCGTTCGACCCGTCTGTGCTGCCATCGTCTACGAAGAGAATCTCCCACGGGAGCGCGGTTATATCCAAGGCGGCACGGAGCTGCTCGTACAGTTCCGGCAGGTTTTCGCATTCGTTGAACACCGGGCAGACCACGGACACGCTCTGCCGACTGGTTTCTGCCTGCATGGCCCCCTCTTGGATTTGGTTCCGCCGCCCGATACCGCGGCGATGCGGCTTGCACTAGATCTGTTCTGCGCCGCGATCCTTCAACGCAGCTACGATCCGGCGGACCTCCTGTGCCCGCTCCTTCGGCGCGACCAGCACGCCGTCCGACGTCGCCACCACGATCATATCCGAGCATCCGATGATGCCCACCGCCATCTTTTCGCCGCCCGATTCGTTGTAAACGATACAATTCTCACAGTCGACCAGCACGGGCTCGCCTACACACACATTGCCCTGCTCATCGTGCGCCAGAGTGCGGTCGAGCGTGGACCATGCGCCCACATCATCCCACGGGAATTCGGCGCGCGCCACCACGACCCGCCGCGCGTGTTCCATGAGCGCAAAATCAATCGAAATGTCTTCCAGAGAGTCGAAAATCTGGTGCACGCCGAGGTCGTCACCCGCATTCATTGCCTCGGTCATTCGGCGAACAGCATCCGAGAGCATTGGGCGGACCCGGTCGAGCTCTTCGAGAAAACTCGACAGGCGCCAGAAAAACATGCCGCTGTTCCAGAAATAGCGGCCCGAAGCGACGAATTCTTCCGCGGTCTCGCGCTGGGGCTTTTCATGGAAGGCGGTTACCGGGTATATGGCGATCTTTCCATCGATCAACGGCTCGGCTCCCGGCGCAATCTGAATATATCCAAAGCCGGTTTCGGGGCGGGTTGGCACAATGCCGAGCGTCGCCAGCGCGTTTTCCTGTTCCACGAGGTCCAGAACGGCGGCAACAGTCTCCTGGAAAAGCGCCGGGTCTCCGATGGCGTGGTCCGCCGTTGTGACGGCCATGGTGATGTTTTCGGGAGAGGTGCCGTAGCGCGACAGCATGCAGGCAGCTGCATAGGCCAGCGCTCCCGAGGTGTTTCGTTTGCATGGTTCCGCGATAACATTTTCCCGGGGCACTCCCGTTTCAGCTTTCCGGATCGGGGCGACCAGGTGGCGCCCAGTGACGATAAACACGTCTCGCGAGGCCACCACGGGCGCAATTCGCGAGACCGCTTCCTCAAGCAGGGTTCGGGTGGGCGAGGTCAAGCCGAGCAGTTGTTTCGGCCGGAGTCTCCGGGAGAGCGGCCAGAACCGCTCGCCGCTACCTCCGGCCATGATCATGGCAACCCGGACACGCTTGACAGCACTCATTTATGGGCTCCTTGGGTTCGTGGAACCATCTTACGCCAGGCGCGCGCGGGGGGCAACTTGAGCTCTGCGGAGTGGGGCGCCGGTTCTGGGCGCGTGAATAAATCCTGCGCCGGAGCGTTTCATCTAAGGTAGAAGAAATCGGCGCCGAAACCCGTAACACGGTAATTTGGCAGGTTTTGCGCCGTGCGGGAATTGTATGCGCTGCAGCCGTGTGTTATGATTAGGCTGTGCGTGTGCGCGGTGCGCTGCGCCTCAGATGTAACATAAGGATGCTCAGTCAGTTATGAACGGTTTTCTCAAGCAGGCCTCACTTTGGATCGTCCTGATCATCATCGTGGTGCTTGCTTTGACTCAGCTTTCAAAGTCGCAGAAACCCGGCGAGAAGCTGGGGCGCCTCGATTTTGTCGAGCAAATTGAAAAAGGCAATGTGGACGCCGTCGTCGTGAAAGACCTCGGCGACAGCCTGTATGAAGTCCGCGCAAAGCTCAAACAGCCCTACAAGAATTCCGACACGATAGTGTTTCAATGGAAGGACTTCCCAACAGACTGGGACGAGAAGCTGACCAAGCAGGGGATTGTCCCGATGATGGAGCGGGACAATAATCTCTGGCTGGGGATGCTGGTCAATGTGGTCCCCTTCATTTTGATTGTCGGTCTGTTCTGGTTTTTCATGTTCCGCCAGATGCAGGGCGGGAGCAATAAAGCCCTCTCGTTTGGAAAGAGCCGGGCGCGCCTCATGAACCACAGCGACAAGGTGGTGACGTTTGACGATGTGGCCGGAGTGGATGAGGCGAAAGAAGACCTTCAGGAGATAATCGCGTTCCTGAAGGATCCCAAGAAATTTTCACGGCTCGGCGGCCGTATTCCCAGGGGTGTGCTGCTCGTGGGGCCTCCCGGAGCGGGCAAGACCCTGCTGGCGCGTGCCGTGGCGGGTGAAGCCCACGTGCCGTTTTTCAGCATCAGCGGTTCGGATTTCGTCGAGATGTTTGTGGGCGTGGGCGCGAGCCGCGTGCGAGACCTGTTTCAACAGGGGCAGAAACACGCCCCGTGCATCATTTTTATCGACGAGATCGATGCCGTCGGGCGCCAGCGTGGCGCGGGCCTGGGCGGCGGCCACGATGAACGCGAACAGACTTTGAACCAGTTGCTGGTGGAGATGGACGGGTTCAATACGAGCGAAGGCGTCATTTTGATGGCCGCGACCAATCGCCCCGACGTGCTGGACCATGCGCTGTTGCGCCCGGGACGCTTCGACCGGCAGGTGGTGGTGAGTAACCCTGATATTATGGGCCGGGAAGCCATTCTTCGCATTCACGTGCGCAACAACAACGTGCCATTGGACGATGAAGTCGATATTCGCACCTTTGCCCGCGGCACCCCGGGGTTTTCGGGAGCCGACCTGGCAAATCTCGTCAATGAGGCCGCTTTACTGGCGGCGCGCCGCGATCACGACAAAGTGCAAATCGCCGATTTCGAAGAAGCCAAAGATCGCGTGCTGATGGGGCCGGAACGGCGGAGCCTGGTCATCAGCCCGGCAGAGAAATGGTGTACGGCAGTGCATGAAGCGGGCCATGCCCTCGTGGGCCGGCTTATTCCGCACGGAGACCCCATCCACAAAGTAACGATCATCCCGCGCGGCAAGGCCCTCGGCGTTACCAGCATGCTGCCGGAAGAGGATCGGCATTCGTTGTCGAAATCGTACTGCCAGGCGCAGATCTGTTACATGATGGGCGGGCGTGCCGCGGAAGAAATTGCGCTGAAGGAGCTCACCAGTGGCGTGTCAAACGACCTTAAACGCGCCACGGAATTGGCTCACGCCATGGTGTGCCAATGGGGCATGAGTGACCTGGGCCCCATTTCGTTTGGCTCCAACTCGGAGGTCTTTCTCGGCCGCGATCTCGTGCGGGAGCGCGATTTCAGTGAAGAGACGGCATCGGCGGTCGACAAGGCCATTCACGCGATTCTGGACGAGGCCTATGTGCGAGCCCGGGACCTTCTTACGAAACACAAGCTCCTCCTGCTGGCTGTCTCCGTGGCGCTCGTGAAACGCGAGACACTGGAAGGCGATGAGCTGGATGAGATCATCCGGAAACACGGCGGAAAGGATCTCCTGCCCGAAAAAGAGACTCCGCCTTCGGGGCCTCAACCCTCCCGTTCTGCTGTGCCGGAGCAGCCGCATGACGAAGAGGAGCCGGACAGCGGCGGTCTGCAACCAGGTCCCGAGGCGCCTGTGCCGCACCCCGCATAGGCAATTTTTGCAATCAGGGTGGCGGTGCCGGTTGCACCGGCAAGGCGGAGAACATGACCAAGGGCGCGACGGAATATCTGCTGGCGGAGCGGCTGGGTTCCGGCACGCTCGTCATGGGTATCGTGAATGTGACCCCCGATTCCTTCTTTGACCGGGGACGCCATGCCACCTGCGAATGCGCTGTGGCGCATGTCCATGAACAGGCCGAGGCGGGCGCCGGCATCATCGACATTGGCGGTGAATCCACCCGCCCCGGCGCGGAACCGCTGACGCCGGCCGCTGAATTGCAGCGCGTGCTGCCGGTCGTCCGCGCGGCGGCGCCACTGCAGGTGCCGCTGTCCATCGACACGTACCACGCCTCCACGGCTGCGGCGTGCATTGCCGCCGGGGCCGCCATGGTGAACGACATTACGGCGCTCCGGGGAGATCCGGAGATGGCCGGCGTGATCGCATCCTCTGGAGTGGACTGCGTGCTCATGCACATGCAGGGCGAGCCGAGGACGATGCAAGCCAACCCGTCGTATACGGACGTGGTGGACGATATTCGGGCATTTTTCGATGAACGGATGGCGTATGCCGTGGCGCAGGGCATTCCCGAGCAGCGCATCTGGCTGGATCCCGGATTTGGATTCGGCAAGACAGTGGCGCATAATCTGGAATTGCTGAGACGTCTGAAAGAATTGAATGCGCTGGGGCGCCCGCTTCTAGTCGGCACGTCCAACAAGTCGATGATTGGCGCCGTGCTCAACGCTCCAATGGAGGAACGTGACGCCGGGACGGCGGCGACAGTAGCCGTCGCCATTATGAATGGGGCTCGAGCGGTCCGTGTGCATAACGTGCGCATGATGGTCCGCGTTGCGCGCATGACCGACGCAATTTGTGGGAAGTACGATCCATGAGCGAACGATTGTTCGGAACCGATGGCATTCGCGGCATTGCCAACCGTTATCCCATGTCCGCGGAACTGGCGCTGCAGGTCGGCCGCGCGGTGGGCCACATTTTCCAGCAGGAGGAGCGCCAGCACACCATTCTGATCGGCAAGGACACACGGCGGTCGGGGTACATGCTCGAAAATGCCCTGACGGCAGGCCTGTGTTCGATGGGCGTGCATGTCCTGCTGGTCGGTCCTCTTCCCACGCCGGGAGTCTCCTATATCCTGCGGAGCCTGCGCTGCGACGCAGGCATCATGATCTCCGCGTCTCACAATGCGTTCCAATACAACGGCATCAAACTCTTCGGGCCCGACGGATACAAGCTTCCTGACTCCGTGGAAGACGACATCACCCGGCTGATACAAAACGGCGAGGTGGAAGACATTCGCCCCGTCGCCGAGCGCGTGGGTACCGCGCGCCGTATTGACGACGCCGTGGGCCGCTACATCGAATTCGCCAAATCCTGTTTCCCGAAAGGCATGCGCCTGGACGGGCTGAAGATCGTGTGCGATTGCGCGCACGGCGCGTCGTACAAGGTGGGGCCATCTACATTTTCCGAACTGGGGGCCGAGGTTATCGCGCTGGGCAATCACCCGAACGGAACCAACATCAACGGCGGCTGCGGGTCGACTCACCCCGAAGACATGCGCGCCACGGTGATCCGTGAACGTGCCAACGTGGGGATTGCATTTGACGGAGACGCCGACCGCATCGTCATGGCCGATGAAGAAGGCCGCCTGATCGATGGCAACGGCCTGCTGGCCATTCTCGCCTGCGACATGCTCGAAACCAAACGTCTGCCCAAAAACTGCCTCGCCACGACGATCATGGCCAATGGCGGACTGCTCAAAGCCATCGAGCCGCTCGGAGGCCAGGTGGTGTGGACGAAAGTGGGGGACCGCTATGTGGTCGAGGCCATGCGGGAGCACGAACTGGCCCTGGGCGGCGAATCGTCGGGCCACGTCGTCATGCTGGAATACAACACGACCGGCGATGCGCTGATCGCGGCGCTTCAGGTGCTGGCCACGATGGTTCGGCGCGATGCGCCTCTGTCCGTGCTGGCGAGCGCATACCAGCAGATGCCCGAGGCGCATGCCCATGTGCCGCACGACAACGGCGCGGGACCGTCGGAAGAAAAACTGGCGGAGATTGTGCGTGAAGCGGAAGCGAAACTGAAAGGCCGGGGACGCGTCGTGATCCGGGCGTCGGGTACGGAACCCATTATCCGCGTGATGGTGCAGCACGAGCTGCGGCGTGAAGCAGAATCGCTTGCGCGGGAACTCGCAAAACAAGTTGCCTCGCTGTAGGTAGAGGGAGGTCTCATGATTGAGCTGGGAGTGAATATCGACCACGTGGCGACCTTGCGTGAGGCCCGGAAAGGCGCAGCGCCCGACGTGATTACCGCTGCGAAACTGTGCGAACTGGCCGGAGCCCATCAGATCACCGTGCATCTCCGGCAGGATCGCCGGCATATCCAGGATCGCGACGTGGAATTGTTGAAACAGGTGTTGCAGGTGCGCCTCAATCTTGAGATGGCCGCCGCCGATGAGATCATCGAAATCGCGCAGCGCATCCGCCCGGAATTTGTCTGCCTGGTGCCCGAGAGGCGCGAGGAAGTCACCACCGAAGGCGGTCTGGACGTGGCCGGCCAGATTAAGCGCCTCACCGAGGTCACCGCGGGATTCCATGGCGTCGGCGTTCGGGTCAGCATGTTCATTGACCCCGAGTATGAGCAGGTGGATGCCAGCGCCGAGATCGGCGCCGATTGCGTGGAACTGCATACCGGCGCTTACGCCAGCGCGCGCGGTGAAGAAGCCCTCGTGGAACTGGATCGCATTGTCGAGGCCACCGGCCGCGCACTGGATGCCGGGCTTGGAATCCATGCAGGTCATGGCCTTTCCATCCGCAATCTTCACGCGGTCGCTGCGATTCCCGGCATCAGCGAGGTCAACATCGGACACTCCATCGTTGCCCGGGCCATGTTCATCGGGCTCGAAGAAGCCGTCCGCGAGATCCTCGACATCCTCGACGCCTATCCGGAAGAGGACTAGGCCAAAATATTCAGTATGCCGAAAAGCGGTGCGGCGCCGTCCCGAGACGTACTTGCTGCGTGGAACAACCCGGCCAGGAGAACGTTGCGGACAAACCCCGGTACTCAGGAATTGAGCAATCGGGCGGCGGTTTCTCCGCGGAGGTTCGGCTGCATTTGAGCTGCGGTATTTCCCGGCTGTAGGAGGCGGTTTCGCATTTGCTCAAGGGCCTGCTGCGCCGCGGCGCGGTCGCGGATGCGGGAGCCGGCCAGGGCGGCAGGCTGCGCGGCCGTCTGGCGCTGTTCGATCGCGGCCACGAATTCCTCTTCTTTTGCGCGGAGATCCGCCTGGATCTCGCTGAGCTGCGCGGCCGCTTTGTCGAGTGTCTGTACCGACTCCGCCGCGTGTTCGGGAGTGGAAAGATCCAGGTCGTGAATGCCGAGGGCCGCCGCGGAGGATTCAGGCAGGGCGGGCAGCTCGCCGTTCACGTCCTGCCAGGAGATGCCGCCGGAGTCGCTGCTGACAAGATGCCGCCAGTGGACGGCAGTCTGCCCGGCCGTTTCATCAAACTGCCCGAGAAGCTGCCGAGTGGTTTCGTGAAGCGCGTAGCGCTGAACCTCCGTTCGCTCACCATCGGATGCCTGCCCGGCCAGCTCCCGCATCCGCGCGAGGCTCTCCTGCTGCTTCTGCAGGCCGCCCAGGGTCATTCGCACCGCATGGATCCCGTGCTGAAGACTGGTTGTCTCCCGGGCGGTTTGGAGCACTTCGGTTCGGCGGCGCTCGAGGATGCTCAGCCGGATCGCGGCCTCCTCGGGGCGGAGGAGGCGGTCTCCACCGACCGGGCGCTCCTGGCCGCGGGTGGTATGTCCGAGCGGGCCACGTGCAGCGAGGGGCGTCTCACCGGCGCGGATTCGCGTGTCCACAGATTATCCCCTCCTGCGAAGCGGTATACATCGTTCTCGCATGGGCAGCATTGTAGCATGGCGGCCGCGCGGCAGGCCAGCCGGAACTAGCTTTAATGCGCTGCAAGCCACGAGTCTGTTCGCCGGGCCCTCAGCCGTTGAGCACCCAGCCGTCCCGGTAGCTGCGGCTGAGCAGGGCGTTGGCCTCGGCGTTGTTGGTGATGCGCCCGCTGGCGCCATCGTATTCCAGCCGGGTTCCGGCGCGGTAGGCGACAAGCCCCAGCAACAGCTGTTCGATCATCGTGCCGGCATAATCAAAGTTGCAGGTCGTCTGCAGGTTGCCTTTGCAGGCGTTGGTCCACTCGTGCTGGAAGTGGGCGATCGGCGGTATGAGCGTCTCCCGGGTCCGTGGCTTGTAATAGGTCAAATCGGCTTCATCGACACCCGGGATGATGATGCGGTTGCTGAAACTCGAGACCAGGACGCCTTTGCTGCCTTTGAACATGGCGCCGTGGCCGATCTTGCTGAGATCGAGGTAGCCGCCGGGTGAGGTAGGCATCGAGCCGCCCTGGTGCCAGGTGACGCGGATCGGCGGCCGCCAGGCATTGGCCGGGTGTTCAAATGTGGCGGTGAGCTCGACCGGGGTCACCTCGGGGTTGAAGGGATCGCCGGTGGCTTCGGCGGAAGTCGGCTGTTCCGCGTCAATGGCACACCAGACGATGTCCATCGTATGGCTGCCCATATCGCCGGTCTGTCCACTGCCGAAATCCCAGTACATGTTCCAGCAGAGGCAGTTGGCCCCCGGGGCGCCTTGGAAATAACCGGGATTGTAGGGATGGAACGGCGACGGGCCGAGCCAGAGGTCGTAATGCAGGGTTTTGGGTGGTTTGCCCTCCGCGGGCAGGTAGCCCGGCTTGGGGATCTGCCGGTTGCCCCAGGCATGGACTTCTTCGAGCTCACCGATGATGCCGTCGCGGATCAATTCGCTTACCCGCTGGAAGTTTTCGTGGGCGTGCCGTTGCATGCCGCACTGCGTGGCGACTTTGTCCTTGTTCTTGAGGTACGTTTCGCGCACGAGCCGGGCTTCGGCCACGCTGTTGGCCAGCGGCTTCTCACAATACACGTGCAATCCGCGGTTCATGGCCCAGGTGGAAACAAATGCGTGCGTGTGGTCCGTCGTGCAGCAGATGATCGCGTCGAGGTTTTTCTGTTCGAGACATTTGCGCCAGTCGATGTAGCGTTTGGCTTTGGGGAACCTCTCGGCCGCCAGGGCGATATGATCTTCGTTGACGTCGCACAGCGCGACGACGTTTTCCTCCGCGATGGGGTCGTAGTGCGCCATCGCGCGCCCATGCGCTCCAATTAATGCCACGTTGAGCTTGTTGCTCGGTGCGGCCGCACCTATACGCGTTCCGGAGGGTAAAATGAGGAGCCCGGTGCCGGCGGCTGCGGCGGCTTTCATGAATGTGCGCCTCGATGCTGAAGGGGCGGTTGCAGTGCGGTTCTTCATGGAAGGCGGTCCTCCTCTGTTTTGTCTTCAGGCACACGTCCGGGCGGCAGACCATATTTTAAAGCACAGAGGCGCTGCCGTCCATCCCGGAAGAAACAACGAGGCCGTCCGTTGGCGCGGGCTTTGGTGCTGGGAAAGAAATCGGCCTTTTCCGCGGCGCTTCCCCTTAAAAATGCCCGGAAACCGGGTCTTCGTACGCCCTGCCGCGTGAGGAGGCGAATCCGGCGGAAGGGAACGAGTTTCGGCCCGGGGGGATACACATGATCGGTGGAGAATTTGGAGGAATTGTGCGGTCTAACCAAGAATCAGCCCGTCGACGGATATTCGGATGCATTGCCGCAGTTTTTCTAGTGGGATGCGCCTGGTTTGCCGCCCATACGGCGGTACTTATCTGGCGGGGACTCGCCGTAGATGCCCGGAACGCGGACGCCATAGTCGTGCTCGGCAATAAGGTCGAGCAGGACGGCACCCCCTCGCCAAGGCTCCAGCGGCGGCTTGACTGTGCGGCGCGGTTACATCAAGAAGGGCTGGCGCCGGTCATTATCGTGAGCGGCGGACTCGGCAGAGAGGGACATCCTGAGGCCGAAGTCATGCGGGAGGCGCTTATTGCGTCCGGGGTGCCGGCAAACGCGATCCTCGTCGACAACGATGGAACAGACACGTTTTGTACGGCCCGAAACGCAAAGCATATGTTGACGGAGCGCGGTCTTGAATCCGTGATCATCGTTTCGTCGTTCTATCATTTGCTGCGGTCACGCATGATTTTCGCCCGTTTCGGATTTGATGAGATCTCGTCAGCCCATGCCCCGCTGGCCTGGGAATGGCGCGACGCCTATTCGGTGGTGCGCGAGTTTCCGGCGTTCTATTATTATAGGTTGCGGTCCATTGAGAAATGAGGACGAGCCCGGCGAATCGGGCGGGCCCAGGCTGGTTCGGCGGGCTATCATTGCGCCGGCAATGGCGTTTCCGGCACACTGCATGTATCGTAGTAGCGCCACCGGGCGGATCGGCCGGTGGCTTTTGAGCGATGGATGCCAGGGAGCGGGCAACAGAAGCCATGATAAAATGGGTTCTATTGTGCGGGAGCAGGGGAGTGTCTGCCCGCGGATTTCCAGCGCCAGCTTTGCGAACCGTTTCCCCCTGAAAAGAGTGTGGAGGCATGCCGATGCGCATTCCCCAACGACAGAAACTCGAAACCGAATACCGCAATCAAGCCGAGATCTATGGCGCGGCGGCGCGCCGGCTGCTCAGCCGTCTGCAACGGCTGATCGCTGCGCAGGACATCAATGCCTCGATCAAATTCCGGGTGAAAACGTTCGACAGCTATTTCAACAAACTGCTACGTCTGCACAGAGACGGCGCATCGAGCCTCATCGTGACGGATGTCCTCGGGTTTCGCATCGTGTGCCCGTTTCTGTCTGATCTTGACGTAGTGCAGCGCTTGCTCGAGGAGCACTGCCGGGTGGTCGAAGCCGAAGCCAAAGGAGCGGAGCACTCCTTCCGCGAATTTGGCTATTCATCGATTCATCTCCTGATCGACCTGGGAAATGACATAAAATTCCGGCCGCTCTACGCGACACGGCGTGTCGCGGAAATTCAGCTCCGGACCATTCTGCAGGATGCCTGGGCGGAGGTGGAACACGAACTGGTGTATAAGTCTCAGTACACCTTGCTCGATGAACCCATCAAGCGCAAACTCGCGTCGCTCAATGCCACGTTGACGCTGTCGGACATCATTTTTCAGGAGATCCGCGAATACCAGCGAGAAGTGCAGCTGCGCGAAAACCGCCGGAAAGCCAGCATCGAACGCGGATTGCCGCCGTATCGGAGTGTACCGGCGCTGGACGAAGAAGAACTGACGCTCATCCAGCAACGCGATGACCGCCCGATGGGCCTGGTTCAACATCGCAATGAACTGGAACAGCTCGTCTTTGAGGCCCTGACCGCTCACAGCAGCGACCAGTTTGCCCGGGCGATCGAGCTCTACTCACGCGTGCTGCGCATGAAGACCAGCAGGCCGGTGCGTTCGATCATCTACAATCATCGCGGTATGGCGTATCTTGCGATAGCCCAGTATCCCCGGGCCGAGAAAGACTTCACCCGCGCCATCCATTTCAATCCCGACAACTTCCGTGCGCTCAACAACCGTGCGCTGGCCTGCCGCATCCGGCGGGCCTATACGCAAGCTCTCGACGACCTGGACCGCTCGCTTGCCATCAATGAGATCCAGACCGAAGCCTACTACATCCGCGCTCTGACCTATTGCGACCTTCAGGACTACTCAAAAGCTCTGCACGACTGCGAATACGTGCTCAATATCAACCCCGGCTTCGAAATCGCCCAGCATCTCAAGGAATTGATCCTCTCACAGACCGCGAAGGGGAAATAAATCAACCGCAATCCGGATCCCGCCGGAGCAGGCGGCAGGCGGGCCTTCGCCCGGAAGCCTCATTGAGAACCCCTTCCTGCCGGCGGAGGGCGATACTTCGGCCAGGGACTGCCTGGTGATTGCTATGGCAGCCACCGGCCTTGCCGGGCCATTTTCAGCGCCTGTGAGTGAGCCGGGCGCTTCTGGCGTCCCGCAGGAGGCCGCGTTGTAATTCACCCCCGCGTATGGTTTACTGCTCGCCGTACACACAACCCTGATCATGTTGATGGAAGGATCTTCGATGAAAGCCGGTTTTGCTTCGCGGTGTATCACCCCCCTTCTGGGAAAGGAAATTCCGGGGCTTTTCGAGCGGCGCTTTGCGCAGGGGGTTCACGACGATTTGTTTGTTCGCGCCGCCGTGGTTGACGATGGCGAAAAATGTATTGCCATGGTGCAATGCGACACCATCAAGATCTCGGCCGGGATGACAGCCCGGGCCCGAAAGGCAGCCGAATCCCTGTGCGGCATTCCCGGCAGGCACTGTTTCCTCTCGGCCACGCACACCCATTCAGGCGGGCCGGTCTTTGGATCGTTTCTGTCCGAGGCGGACGCCGCCTACCAGGAGTTCACCGCGGACCAGGCCGCCCACGCGATTGCCGAAGCCCACCGGGTGCGGCAACCGGTAGTCGCGGGGACCGGCGCAAGTCTGGCCGAAGGGGTCGCCTTTAACCGCCGGTTTATCATGAAAGATGGCGCCCAGGTTACCCATCCCGGCAAGATGAATCCCGATATCGAGAGACCTGCCGGGCCCGCTGACCCGGCGGTTACCGTAGTGGCGTTTCGGCCCGATGGCGAGGCGGAACCCATCGGCGCCATCGTCCATTTCGCGTGCCATGCCACTCACATGAACGGCGTGCTGTATTCGGCCGATTACCCCAAATACATCATCGACACCCTGCGGGCCGTCTATGGCGAGCAGTTTGGCGTGGTCTACCTGAACGGGGCCTGCGGCGATGTCACGCAAGTCGATAATCGCAGCCCGCGTCCTGCTGAATTCGGCGAATACTGGTGCAAGCGCACGGGGCGTGCCGTCGGCGCGGCTGCTCTACAGGCGCTCGCCAGGATGGATTACTTCAGCCAGTCCAGTGTCGACGCGACCTCCCGCAGCCTGCTGGCGTCCATTCGCGTGGCCACGCCGCAACAGGTCCGCGCCGCCCGTGAACGGCTTCGCACGCACACCCTTGACCCACGGGACATCGAAACCATCTATGCACACTGCCTGCTGCGCGTCGAAAACATGCGAAAGGCGCGCGCCAGAGAACGGCTGGAGATCATGGGGGTGCGCATCGCCGATGCCTGTTTCTGGGGCGTGCCGGGCGAATATTTTCAGGAATTCGCAATGAACGTCCGCAAAACATCGGAATTTCCCCATACGTGCTGTGTCGAGCTGGCCAACGGCTATTTCGGCTACATCTGCACGGAAGAGGCGTTCGCCGGCGGCGGGTACGAGATCCGCACCGCCCCGAGCAGCTATCTGGTCGAAGATACCGGCCGCCGCATCCAAAAAACGGGCGAACGCGTCGTTTCGGAGTTGTGCCGGGCAGCGCAGACCGAACTGGCCCGCTTGCCGCAGATGCGCTTTTGGGACAGCCACGATCCTGACGACGCGCTCGGAGCCATCCATAAAATCAAAGAAAAACGTTGAGCGGCGGCAGCAGGCCACGTACGGTAAAAATCCAGAAAAACACGTCTCTACGGAGCGAGTGCCTGCCGGCACGTGCGAGCTCCCGCCGGGAAACAGCAGGCGCAAAACTTGCCATACGTGCTTGAAATCGGTATACTTAGGTGACTTTGTCCGGCAGGTGCAAACACCGTCATTTCATAAGGGAGCGCAGATGATACGAAGTATGACTGGTTTTGGCAAGGCCGCATGCACTTGCCAGGAACAGGAAATTTCGCTGGAGCTGAGCGCTGTCAATCACCGGTATCTGGATTGTTCATTCCGATTGGGCAATTCATGGGCATCCCTTGAACCCGCGTTGAAGGGCGTAGTGCGCAACCGTATATCGCGCGGCAAAGTTCAGGTGACCGTGAACCGCCGCCGGGCGAAGACCTGCACACAGACAGTCCATTTTGATGCCGGGCTGGCACAGCAGTACCTGGGCGCATTTCACGAGCTGGCTGCGATGATCGGGTCGGATGGGCCTGTCGGGCTGGATACTCTGGCGCGGATGGATGGCGTGTTTTATCAGGAAGAGCCAGACGAAGATCTTGCGGAAGTTGAGCGGGCTTTGACTGGGGCGATTGAGGAAGCGTTGCAGCATCTGAACGCCATGCGCGCCCAGGAAGGCGCAGCCTTGGCGGAAGATATCAAAGCCCGAATTCAGCTGATGCGCGACAGCCTGGCTGAAATTGAGGCGCGGCTGCCCGAGCTGAACGCGAAGCATGAGGAACGGCTTCGAGCGCGAATCCAGGAACTCGCGGCGGATATTGCGTTGACGGAGGAACGGGTCGCGATTGAGGTGGCGCTCCTGGCCGATAAGGGCGATGTGACCGAGGAGGCCGTACGGCTGAAGACCCATCTGGCGCACATGGAAGAGCTGCTGGATTCGGATGCCGCGGTAGGCCGGCGGCTGGATTTTCTGTCGCAGGAGATCCAGCGCGAGGTCAACACGCTTGGTGTTAAAACCCGTGACTGCGACGTGGCGAAATACGTTCTGGATATGAAAAGTGAACTGGAAAAGATTCGGGAACAGGTTCAGAACGTCGAATAGATGATGTGCGCAGTGAAAACAGGCGAGGTGTTTGTGGTGTCTTCGCCTTCGGGCGCGGGCAAGAGCGCCATTCTTCACCGTGTCCGGGAGGCCGATCCGACTCTCTTGTTTTCGGTATCGGCGACCACGCGCTTGCCCCGTGCAGGCGAATGCGACGGCCGTGACTATTATTTTGTGCCGCAGGAAGAGTTCCGGCGGCGCGTGGATGCCGGGGAATTTCTTGAATGGGCTGAGGTGCACGGTAATCTGTACGGCACCTTGCGCGCGGAAATGGAGCGCCTGGCGGCCTCCGGGCAGGATGCCGTAGTGGAGATTGACGTGCAGGGCGCAGCCAGCCTGCGCGCACTGGGGTTCAGGATGGTGTCGGTGTTCATTATGCCGCCGTCACTGGCGGAATTGGAGCGCCGGCTCCGGGCCCGCGGCACCGAGGCAGAGGACGTGCTCGCGCTGCGGGTGAAGAACGCCCGCGGCGAGATAGACCAGTACCGCCAATACGATTTTGTCATTGTGAATGACGATTTGGATACGGCCGTGGCCGATTTTCAGGCAATTGTGCGTGCGCAGCGATGCCGCGCCGAACGTTTTGAAGACAGACCTTGAGGAGCCGGGCGCGGCCGCGATCGGCCGGCTTGGACTGAACGCCCACGGCGATAAAAAGCTCGAGGCTGGACGTAAGAAGGAAGGATCAGCATGGGAAAAATGTACTCCCCCGAAGATTTTGACGACAAGGCCGACAGCGTGTACCGGCTGGTACTCGCGGCAGCGCGCCGTGCCTCCCAACTCGCAAAACCTGAGTCGCGCCCGCTGGTTCCGGTGCGCTCGAAAAAGCCGACCATGGTCGCCCTGGAGGAAATCCTGGAAGGCAAGGTCGCGGTGAGAGAGACCAAAACGGATGAAGAGGATTACTTCGAATAAAGAGGTTGTCCTGGGCGTGACGGGCTCGATCGCCGCCTACAAGGCGTGCGAGCTCGCATCCCGCCTGATCGAGGCCGGTTACACGGTCACGCCGGTGCTGACGGCGTCGGCGCAGAAGCTGGTCGGACCGGCCACATTCGAGGCCCTGACCGGCCGCCGGGCGATTACCGGCATGTTTGAGCCTTTCGCAAGCCCGGAGATCGAACATATCGCCGTGGCGCAGCGTGCGGCCCTGTTTTTGATCGCCCCCGCTACCGCCAACATCATCGCCAAAGCAGCGCACGGCATCGCGGATGACTGGCTGAGTACGACCCTCCTGGCCACCCGGGCGCCGATTCTCATTGCGCCGGCCATGAATACCCACATGTACAACCATCCGGCGACGCAAGAGAATATCGCGATTCTGAAAGCGCGGGGGTGCGCGTTCGCCGGGCCGGGTTCGGGCAGGCTGGCCTGCGGCACAGTCGGGCCCGGGCGCCTGATCCATATCCCGCGGATACTGGAAGCGGTCGAGGTCCTGTTGCACCAAACCAAGGATCTGGCAGGCCTGTCTGTCGTGCTGACTGCAGGCGGTACCCGCGAACCCATTGACCCCGTACGGTATATCGGGAACCAGTCGTCCGGCAGAATGGGCCGGGCCCTGGCCATGGAAGCCTTGAAACGAGGCGCGCGCGTGACGGTTATTGCGGGCCATATGGACGTAGCGCCGCCGGAAGGCGCGGAGGTGATTGTGGCGGAAACCGCGAAGGACATGGCCGAAGTGGCCTTGAGCCTGGCCCAGGACGCCGATATCTTCATCGGTGCGGCGGCAGTCGGCGATTTCCGGGTTGAAAATCCATCGGGCGACAAGCAGAAACGCAGCGGAAAAGGCCTGCAGATCAATCTCGTCGAAAATCCGGACGTTATCAGCCAGGTGGGCGCGTTGCGGCGCGATGGGCAGCTGGTCGTGGGATTTGCGGCCGAAACGACGGATCTCATCAAGAACGCGAAGGCCAAAATCAAACAAAAACAGCTGGATCTGATCGTGGCCAACCAGGTCGGCGTCGAGGATTCAGGATTTGGTACCGAGACGCTGCGCGCGAGTTTCATTGATTCCAAAGGCAGCGTGGACGAGCTGGAACTCCTGACGAAGGAAGAGGTGGCCACGCTCCTGTTTGATCGTATCGCCAGCCTGCTGGGTTAGGGCCCCAATACGATTCGCCGGCCTTCTCTGGCGGATTGATAGGCCGCCAGCACGACTTCCAGCGCGAGGCGCCCATCGATCCCGGTCGCGGCAGGCGCCGCGCCGCTCACCAGACTGTCCACCCAGGGCCGCGGCACGGCAGCAATGCGCTCGCCCTGACTCGCCGGTTTCGGGATGTCGTATGGGGTCCAGGAGTGCGTATCGTACCGGTACAGTTTCAACGCGTGCCCTTCCGGGCAGCCGGGTATGCTGCACGACGGGCCGTCACCGTAGTTCTGAATAAGCACGCCTTGATCGCCGTAAATTTCCGTGGTGCATTCGCCCGCGTCGACAGTTGAGCTGTTGAAGATTGTTGCCATAGCGCCGTTGGCGAGACGGAAAAGCGCGATTCCGTTGTCATCCGGGGCCACGTCAGTCAGTACATTGTCGATCTCGGCCATGACGCTCACGGGTTTGCCGAAGGTCCAGCACAGCCAGTCGATGGGGTGGGCGGCGTCATCGGCGAACATGCCGATATTGGTTTCCGCGCGAATATGCCAGTTGGTGGGGCCGTTGATGAACTCGGGCTGGAACAAGACGGGAATGCAGTGCCGGCGCCGCACCACGCCGATTTTTCCCAGCGCGCCTGACTGGACCAGTTGCCGCATCTTGATGTTCGCGGGATCATGGCGCATCTGCCAGGCCATTGCCAGTGTGACGCCATGAGCTGCGGCCGCGGCATTCATCCGGTCGCATTCCTCCAGCGTCATCGCCATTGGTTTCTGGAGCAGAATATGCTTTCCCGCTTCGGCGGCTGCGATGCACAACGCGGCGTGGCGGCTGGTCTCGCTCCCGATCATGACAGCCTGGACCGCGGGGTCAGACAGCACCCCCTCGGGGCGGTTCTCGTAACGCATTCCCGTGCGCTCGCAGACCGGCCGGGCCCGTTCCGCGTTGTCGTCATAGGCGGCGAGCAGGCGAACCTCCGGAAATCCCGCCATCACGTCCGCGTACAGGCTGACATGGCCATGCGCAAAGCTCAGCACGCCGATTCCAATGGGAGAGGTCATGGCTTTTCCTTCCATCTGTGGTGGATGAGCGTAATGTAAAACACGCGGAGCTTCCAAGTAAAGGGACACTCGCTCAGAGCGCAGTCGGGCAATTTCGCGAGGGAAGGAAGGTCAGCCGTCCATCGGTTCCGGGATGTGAGCGTTCTCTTCCTCCGTGGATGTTGTCTCGGGGGAAGCCGGAGCGGCAGCGGCGATATCTGCTTTTGCCACAGCGGAGCCTGTCTCGGGCTTCTTTTCATCCGCGTGCGGCTTCGTGCTGGTGGTGGTACTGGCGTTCGTCCCGGCGGATTCGCCGGTTTTCTGTGTGGATGAGGCACGGTAATGGCCCGAATCGTCGCGGGAATCCGTCAGGGCATCGATGTAGCTTTCAGGGTCGTAGCTCTTGATCTGGTCGATTTCCTTTTTGAGGGGTGCGATCTCCCTCCGGAGGTCTTCTTTGGCTTCTTCGACGTACGAGCGCAGGTCACGGATCGTTCGCATACAGATTTTCGCGAACTCGGGAAATCGTTCCGGGCCAATGATGATCAACGCGATCCCGGCCACGAGGATCATCTCTCCCATACCCATTCCAAGCATGCTGTCGGCTTCTCAAGTTATGCGCGCGGGTCTATGCGCTGGCGCGCGCGGCTTTTTTCTTCTTCTTGCTGCGAACCACCAGATACGATAACACAATGCTTGTCTCATACAGAATCAGCAGAGGCAGCAGCATGACTATCATCGAAAACACATCGGGCGGAGTCAACACGGCAGACGCCACCGCCAGAATCACCACGGCAATCTTGCGATACTTCTTCAACGCCTGGGGAGAAAGCAGATCCAGATAGACCAGAACCAGAACCACCATGGGAAACTGGAACGCGATGGCGAAGCCCGTCAACAGCTTCACGATGATGGGGATGGTCTCATCGCGGCGCAAATTCAGCTCAATTTCCGGCGAGATGAAGGTGTTGAGGAGGTAGGGGATGACCACCGGCAGTATGCCGAAATAGGCCACACATACACCCACAATCGCCAGAACGCCGCTGCCCGTAAGCAGAATGCGTACGGCTTTCTTTTCGTTTGGTTTGAGTCCCGGAAAAATGAACGCACAAATCTGATAGATGATATAGGGTGAAACCAGCAAGACCCCGGCATAGGCCGCGATCTTCAGCCGGAGAAGCACCGGAGCGAGGAAATTTGTCCATTGCTGCCGGACTCGAGGGGTCGCCGGCTGGCTGCCTCGTGTGGCGGCGCCGTCTGCGGGCGGCGTCGCGCTTTCACCATCCGCGGGCGTGGACGGTGCCAATGCCTCTCCCTGACCCGCCGGGTGTTCTTTCTCGGCCATGAAGCCGATGATCGGCCACATCAGGGCATCTTCCAGATAGGCGCCCACCGCGTACGCAACAAACATCCCAAGGATAGCCGCGATTCCCGCTCTGATGATGCGTATGCGAAGCTCTGCCAGATGCTCCGTGAAGGTCATGCGCGCTTCGTAGTCGCTGTTATTGGTCTGTTCTGACATCTGAATGGAAACCCAATGTGGCCGCGGTTTACGTGGCCGTCACCGGCCTCAGAAGATCTGCAGGCGGGAAGCAATCGTGCAAAGGACGCAACCCAGGAATCGGTAGTATATACTCCGCGAGCCCCTGCGTCCAAATCAGCCCGGGAGGGAAGGATCCCGCCGCAGGACGGCAGCTAAAACAGGCGGCCCTGCTCGCCGCTGCCCGGGAAGGCAACGTTGCTGTTGTCTTCGGGGGCTTCTTCGGCAGGGGGCCAGGCGGGTGTGGTCTCCGGGGCAGGCTCGGCCTTGCCAACCGTTGCCTGCACGCGCTCTTTCAGGGCTTTACCCGGCTTGAACGACGCCACCCGCTTATGGGTGATGGGCACTTCCTGGCCCGTCCGGGGATTCCGGCCCATGCGTGCATCGCGCTGTTTCACTTCAAAAACGCCAAAATTTCGAATTTCGAGGCGGTGGCCTTCGGCCAGGCATTCCGTAATGGTATCCAGGGTCATCTGGACGACATCCGCGACTTCGTTCTGGGTGTAGCCGAGCTGTTCCGCAATCTCGATCACCAACTCGCGTTTGGTCACGTTGTTCTCCTTTCCTTGCCGCACGGCAACCGCTGTACGGGCGCCGCCTCCCCGGTCGGCGGGCTGCGTGTGCACTGCATGGCCAGCCGCAGGATCCGCCCGGTTCAGGCCGCCCCGCGCCGTCCGTACGCCTCTTCTTTTCCCGGGGCCAGCGGCTTTCCGGCCCATCGCAACCCAGCCGCCGGGGCGCCAACGCCAGCGTCACCTATCCTCTGCGTCCAGGGCGCCTGGTCTGATGTTCATTCGGTGGGGACGCGGTCATCCGCAACAGTGCGCTACTTGCCGCCGAAAAGATCCTTGAACGCATCCATGTACATGTCCCGGATCTGCGGCACACCGACCATGATCCCGACAATAATCAGGAGCACCACGATGATGATCACGGTCTTCTTGGTCTTGTCCGATATGCCGCCGCCGCCCGTAGTCGGCGAATCCAAGCCGCCCACAAAGACCTTTTCACCACCGAGCACACGGCTGCGCTTATCTTCAAGCCCGCCCAGCGTCTCGTTAATGGAGATAAAGGCGCGGTGCCATTCGCCTTGCAGCTTTTTGACGGCGATCTCCGATTGACTGAAGATGTTCTCGAGGCTGGTCGCTCCCGCGACGATATTCATGGTGTTACCGTCAATACGGTAATCCTGACCAAGGCTTTCGCGAAGAATCTGATGTTCCCGGGCGAGCTTGCTCTTGATCTTGAGGAATTGATTCTCCAATTCCGGTCGGTTGGAATTCTCTGCTGGAAACGCGGAGAGGATTTGGTTGAAGAGCAACCAGTCGTTCAGGAATTCCCGGCTCAGCTGCAGATTGCGGTCAAGGTGCGCCAGTGCCCGTTGCTGCTTTTTCCCCAGATTCTTCGGAGGCTGCGTCATTTCGAGTCGCCTTTCTATCCGGAAGTGAAACTGCCCATTTCAACGGTACTTTAGCACACGATCTGCCCAATGTCAAAGGTATAAGTCATGCAATTTTCATGGCTTAGCGCAGATTTGCCCCTCTGTTTTTTCTCCTCTGCGGCAAAGAAAATGGTTTGACACCTGCGGGCCCGGCCGTGCCGCAAGACGGCTGGTCTTCTCTTGTGGAGCGAATCCCGGCCACCTCAGTGGCATTGTTCTGGAACGCCCGGGCGCGGTTTCCCGCCCCGCCCAGATGCCGGACGAGGCTGCGGCGGGAGCAGGTAAAATGACCGGTGCACGGCGATTAAGATTCAAGCCCCCTCTCCGCGAATTCTACCGCTCTGAAGAGGGCCTTCGCCTTATTTACGGTTTCCTCGTACTCGCGTTCGGGGACACTGTCGCTGACAATTCCCGCGCCTGCCTGCACGTAGGCTGTTCCATCTTTGACAATCATCGTGCGGATGATGATGCAGGTGTCCATATCGCCGGAGAAACTGATATAGCCGCACCCGCCCGCGTACGGCCCCCGCCGCACAGGCTCAAGTTCATCGATGATTTCCATGGCGCGGATCTTCGGTGCGCCGCTTACCGTTCCCGTCGGGAAAGTGGCTCGCAGCGCGCTGAACGCATCTTCGCCTTCTTTCAAAGCGCCCTCGATTTCGGTGACGATGTGCATCACGTGAGAATACCGCTCGATATACATCAGGCGGTTTTCCGTAGGCGCGACCGTGCCCGGTACGCTGACGCGGCCTACGTCGTCCCGACCCAGGTCGACCAGCATCACGTGTTCCGCGATCTCCTTCTCGTCGGCCAGCAGCTCCTTTTCCAGCAGTGCGTCTTCTTCGGGCGTGACGCCCCGGGGACGCGTGCCGGCGATGGGCCGCACTTTGCACCGGTTTCCCCGAACCTGGGTCATCACCTCCGGGCTCGAACCCACCAGCGTCAATTCGGGGAATTGCACGAGGGTCATATACGGCGATGGGTTGATGCATCGCAACGCACGGTAGACATTGACCGGGCTTGCATGGAGTTCCCGCTCGAACCGTTGCGACAACACGATTTGGAGCGCGTCTCCGGCCTTGATGTACTCTTTCGCCCGGCGCACGGCGTCGCAGAATCCTTCGCGCGTGAAGCTTGACCGTGGCTCCTCGCTGACCGTACCCGCGTGGATCCGCTCAGTGGTCAGGATCAGAGGTTTCCGCAGCGTCTGTTCGATCTCGTCAATTTTGCGTATCGCCTCGTTGTAGGCGGCCAGGGGATCGCCCTGAATGTGCGCGTTCGATACGATTTTCAGGCGATTATTCACGTGGTCGAAAATCAGGATGGTGTCCGTGATGACAAAATACAGATCGGGCGCATCCAGGGGGTCCGGGTTGGCGTCGGGGAGTTTCGCGAAGTGCCGCACTTCATCATACGAGATGTACCCCACGGCGCCTCCGTGGAACTCGGGTAAACCCGCCACATGGATAGGCCGGTATTCTTTCATGTGTTTGCGCAGTTCGCTCAGCGGATCTTTGGATTCAAACGACGTGGCCCGGCCGTCGCGTATTATCGTGACCGTCGTGCCCTTCGACCGGAACACCGTGGAAGGGTTCGCCCCCAGGAAGGAGTAGCGCCCGAGCCGATCCGCATGCTCCACGCTTTCCAGGAGAAACGAATAACTCTGGTTTTTAGCGAGCTTGATGTAGGCGGTGACCGGCGTCTCTACGTCGGCCAGAATCTCTTTGTATACCGGCACAATGGCGCCCTGGCGGGCAATCTGCCGGAAGTCGTCCAGTGACGGATGGTGCATGACGGTTTCCTCGCTCAGTTCTCGGCGATGCCGTCGCCGGCCAGGTATACGTCGCCGCCGGCATCCACCTTGCGGTAAAAACAACTCGTTTCATTCGTGTGGCAGGTGGGGCCTGAAGGTTCGCACTGCACCAGCAGTGCGTCCGCGTCGCAGTCGGTACGCAGTTCCTTCACCCGAAGGAAGTTGCCCGAGGTTTCCCCCTTGAGCCAGAGTTTCTGCCGTGAGCGTGACCAGAAACAGGCCTTACGTTCGCGCAGGGTGTAGTCGAGCGCTTCGCGGTTCATGTAGCCGACCATCAGGACCTGGCCCGTGACGTGGTGTTGGATAACCGCACAGACCAGCCCCTGGCTGTCCAGTTTGATAAGGTCCTGGATGTTGCCGATTTTTTTGCCGGATGCACCTGTAGCCATGCTGTTCTCTCCCTGGATGGAAAAATCACCGGAAACGGATACGCTGAACGGATGAAAACGGAAAGATGCCCGGGGAGGTCAGGAATAGGCGCACCAGCGCCATCGCCAGAGGTGGGGGCTGTGCGATGGCATCGTGCTTTCTCCCGGGGTTTGCGGGAAACCTCTCCCCGCTGTGTTCTGCCGCGGGCGTAGTATTGCACACGGTATGCCCTTTTGCAAGGGTTTTCCTGCGCGTTTCCCCGGATGCCGGGGTGCTACCAGAGCGTGCTCTTGTCATCCCCGGCCTCGAGGTCTTCGTCTTCTTCGCTGGCCGGTTCGGCATCTTCGCCGTCGTCATCGCTCTCGTCGTATTCCGGTTCGAGAAGCGCTGCGCCCGGAAGAGAAAGCTCGGGCGGCTCAGGCGATTCCTCCTCAGGCGTTTCCCGGGCGGCGTCCGCAGGAGTCTCGTTTTCGTGCAGCCAGGATTTCGGTGCGGCTTCCTTTTTCTCCGGGGCATCGGCGGGCGGCGCCACGCTGTCTTCAATAACAATATCGACGATGTTCAGGTCGGCGGTGACGGCGGTCTCTTCGCCCAGGATGCGCTTGGTCTGATCGACGATGAACGCGCTGACCCTCGCTTCGACGTCGCGCGCGCTTACGTTGGCGGGTTTCCGGAGGGTGACGTCGGCCTGGATGTGGACGTTCCGGGCGTTGTCCGATGGTGTAATTCGCGCATTGATGCGTTTTGCCTCGCTGATCTTGCGTGCGGCGCGGTTCAGGGTCTGTTCGACGGAATCCAGCTGGATGCTCACATTGCCATGGGCGCCTTTGAACGCGATCTTGCGGCTGTCCCGGGCCCGCTTCGGCCAGGGGATCAGGCCGATCAGGCCCGCGATGATCAACGCAACGCCCAGGGCCCACCGCAGCGCCGTGTTGTCGGGGAGCCGGGAGGTCAGCAAGGCGTAGGCCGTCGACAGATCGAGGTAGAAGGCAGTGGCGCCGGCCAACAGCAACCCCACACAGAGTAGACGCCACAGAATAGCCTGAATCATACGCATGGTCGTGTTCCTTCCTCTGTTCGCAGCCGGTCTGCCGCCGCCCGGTCGAAGCGTTACATCGGGCCGTTCGTATATTGAGCGATTATATCAGGGCCGATGTCTCCGCGGCGAAACCGGTCTCCCGACACGATCCGCGCGCACAGCCGTGCCGTCGTCTTGATGCCGTCCGCGGCGAATTCCTGCAATGCGGCGCTGAGGCGGTCAATGGCTTCTTCGCGCTGCGCGCCGCGTGCGATGACTTTGGCCAGCAGCGAATCATAGAACCGGGGCACGGTGTACCCCGCGAACAGGTGGCTGTCGACGCGGATGCCGGGGCCGCCCGGCAGATGGCAGCGGGGCACGGCGCCCGGCGATGCCGAAAAACCGTTTTCGGGGTCCTCGGCATAAATGCGGGCCTCGATGGCATAGCCGGACGGCCGGACGCGCAGGTTGCTGATAGGCAACCCGGAAGCGATGCGGATTTGCTCTTTTACCAGGTCGACGCCAGTGACTTCCTCGGTGATCGGGTGTTCCACCTGGATCCGGGCATTGAATTCGATGAAATAGAATTGATTGTCCGGCGTGAGCAAGAACTCCGCCGTGCCGGCATTGGTGTAGGCGATGGCCTTCGCGGCCCGGATCGCCGCCTTTGCCATGCGGGCGCGCAGGGAGCTGGACAGCCCGGGAGCAGGGGTTTCCTCGATGAGTTTTTGATGCCGGCGCTGGATCGAGCATTCCCGTTCACCGAGCGAGATGATTTTACCGTTGTTATCGCCCAGGATCTGGAACTCGACATGGCGCGCGCCCTCGATAAATTTTTCGAGATAGAGGCCGCCGTCTCCGAATGCCGTCTCGGCTTCGGCGGAGGCCATGGAAATGGCTTTTTTCAGGGCGACGTCGTTGTGCGCGATGCGCATGCCCTTGCCGCCTCCTCCGGCGGACGCCTTGATCAGCACGGGGAACCCGATCTCCCGCGCGAGCGCCAGTGCTTTGGCCGGGTCCTCGATCAGACCGTCGCTGCCGGGAACCACCGGCACGCCGGCCGCTTTCACCTTGGCGCGGCACGCCGCCTTGTCGCCGCTCAGGGCGATCGTCTCTGGCGTGGGGCCAATAAATCCGATATCGCAGTCCTGGCAAATCCGGGCGAATTTGGGGTTTTCTGCCAGAAATCCATAGCCGGGGTGAATGGCGTGTGCGTCGCAGATCTCTGCCGCGGCAATGATGCTCGGGATGTGCAGATAGCTTTCTGTGGCCGATGCGGGGCCGATACAGATGCTTTCGTCGGCGAGCGACGCATGCAGACAGTCGCGATCGACGGACGAATATACCGCGATGCTGGCGATCCCCAGTTCCCGGCAGGCCCGGATGACGCGTACAGCGATTTCACCGCGATTGGCTATCAGAATGCGTCGAAACATTCGTCTTCTCTTCGGGGATTATGCGTCACGCCTTATTCGAGAGGCTCGACCGCGAACAGCGGTTGCCCGAACTCGACTGGCTCGCCGTTTTCTACGAGTACTCTCACGATCCGGGCCGGGAATTGCGCGGTCACTTCATTCATGAGCTTCATCGCTTCCACAATGCAGACGGTCTGCTGTTCCTGAACGACGTCGCCCGGTTTCACAAACGGCGCTTTATCCGGCGCGGGCGCCGCGTAAAACACCCCGACCATCGGGGAATCAATGGTCACGAAATCTTCTTCCGGGGGGGCGGGTTCATGCGCGGCAGCGGCAGCCGCGCCCGCCGGTACGGGGATTTCGAGGCGCGGAGCCGCGGGCGCCGCATAGACGGGGACGACGCCGGGTTGTTCCGGCGCACTCTTTTTCAGACGGATCCGTGTTCCGCCTTCCTCGATCTCGATTTCACTCAACCCAGAAGCTTCAAAAATGTTCAACAGCTCTTGCAGCTTTTCGACATCCATCTTTGCGCCTCCCCGACAGGGGCGTGTGCCGCACGCCGGTTCGCTCTGGACTTATGTGCTGACCCGTTCGATGTAGGCTCCGGTGCGTGTGTCGACTTTCACCGAATCCCCTTCACTGACAAACAACGGCACCTGGATGGTCACGCCCGTCTCCAGCGTGGCCGGTTTGGTCCCGCCAGACGCGCGATCGCCCTGGACGCCGGGGTCGCATTGGGTGATTTTCAACGTAACCGTGATGGGCAGGCGGAGCGCAATCACCTTGCCGTCAAACAGCAACAGGCTGACCTCTTCGTTCTCTTTCAGCCAGTCGCTTTTGTCGCCCACGATGTCTGGGCCCACGGGGATTTGTTCAAACGACTCATGATGCATGAAGTAAAACAAGTCGCCGTCGCTGTACAGGTACTGGTGCGGAGTCTCAACGAGGCGCGCCTCTTCGAATTTCTCTCCTGACCGGTACGTTCGTTCCAGAACCCGCCCCGTGACCACGTTTCTCAGCTTGGTGCGCACAAACGCGCCGCCCTTGCCTGGTTTCACATGGAGGAATTCCACCAGCTCCATGAGCTCGCCATTTTCGATAATGACAATGCCGTTTCTGAAGTCCGCCGTCGATATCATGCTTCGATCACCCTCAACTCCTTGGGGGCGGTGGAGAGCACCTCGCAGCCGTCTTCGGTCACCACTGCAAGATCCTCGATTCGGATGCCGCCCTTGCCAGGTAAGTAAACTCCGGGTTCGATGGTAATGACCATGCCCGGTTCCAGTATAGTGTCGGATTCGCGATTCAGGCGGGGCGCTTCGTGGATCTCCACGCCTACGCCATGACCCAGGCCGTGGCCAAAATGCTCCCCGTGTCCCGCATCTTCAATCAGGCTGCGAGCGATTGCGTCCAGTTCGCGGGCCGGCATTCCCGGGCCCGCGGCCTCGAGCGCAATGCGCTGAGCAGTCAATACCAGCTCGTACGTCCCCTCAAACCACAGTGGCGGAATCGTACCGAAAGCATAGGTCCGAGTCAAGTCGGAGCAGTATCCATCGAGGCGGCAACCGAAATCCAGGAGCACGACATCTCCCGGCTGGAGTGGCGTGCCGCCCGGCGCCCCATGGGGCAGGGAACTTCGCGGGCCGAACAGGGCAATCGGGGAAAACGAGGCTCCCGACGCGCCGCGCCGTTTGAATTCATACTCGAAACGGGCGGCCAGTTCCCGTTCCGGCAGCCCTGCCGTCAGTTCGTCTAGAAGATCCGTCAGCACCCCCTCCGCCAAGGCCGAGGCCCGGCGAATGGCGGCAATCTCGTCTGCCGACTTGACCCGGCGCAACGACGACACGATACCGGGGTCCGCGTGCAGCGTTCCCCCGAAGGCGGTCTCGATTTCGTGGAGATCGGCGACGCTCAGCACGCCCGGGTCATACACCGCTGTCCTGGCGTTCAGGCGGGCCAGCCGTTCGCCCGTGCGCGTGGGCAGGCTTCCCGTTACCTCGTCTATCTCGAAGCCCGCGACCTGGCCGGCCGCCTGCTCCGTATACCGAAAATCACAGAGAAATAGAGCTTCCGCCGGTGTGATCACGAGGGCCGACGTCGAACCCGTGAATCCCGACAGGTACTGGTTGGCGGGGGCGGACAGGCTGAAAAAGGCGTCACCACCCGCCGCCTCGAGCTGCGCGCGCAGTTTTTCGATGCGTTCGGTCATCGCGCGGCCACGCTTTTGGCCGCCAGCAGGCCCAGGCGGTAACTCTCGACGCCAAATCCGGCGATCTGGCCCGCGGCGACCGGTGCAATCAGCGATCGTTGCCGGAACTCTTCCCGCGCGTGGATATTCGACAAGTGGACCTCGATCGTGGGGATGTTCACGGCGCTGACCGCGTCGCGAAGCGCCACGCTGGTGTGCGTATAGGCGGCTGGATTCATGACGATCGCGTCCGCCCAGCCTTTCGCTCCCTGGATGGCATCGACCAGGGCGCCTTCTGAATTGGACTGGACGGTGCGCAACTCGATCCCGTGCCGCTGAGCTTCCTCCGCGAGCATCGCATTGATGTCCTCGAGGGTGGCCTGGCCATAGACCTCGCGCTCCCGCGTCCCGAGCAGATTCAGATTCGGCCCGTGTACGACCAGAATGTTCATCTTGCCTCCTCTTATTCGAGCCCAGCCCGCCGGCGGTTCGCATGGTACTCGGCGACGCGTATCTCCTGGGCCCGTGCGGCTGCTTCGTCCGCCTGTTTCTGCAGGGCGTCGCTTTGGTCCGTCTCGCCCGCTTGTCGAAGATTTGCGCCCGTGTCGCGCAACGCCTGGGCGTAATTCTCCCAGACCACCGGGCTTGAGGGAAAGAGTACCGTGCTTTGCGCATATTGCTCAAGGCTGTTGATGAGGTCGTCGCGCCGTTTCCCGGGTTCCTGTTGATAGCGGGCCCGGGTGGCCAGGGCCGCCCCATATTGTTCGTGGAGCCAGGCTTCCTCGGGGCTGCGGGCGAGTGCCTCCACCGCCCAGGCAACGGATCGATCGCTCCATTCCAGGCGCTGGCCGTCTGTCTCGGCGGCCTCCGCCAGAAAATCACACCAGGCCGATAATTGAACCGCACGCAGAGGATCGTGCGGGAACAGCGCGTCTGCCCCTTCCAGCATGGTGAAGGCATCTTTCGCAGCGTGGATTCCCACTTCGCGAGCGGCGATGGGGTCTGTAACGTTCAGGTAGGCGTTTATCCAGAGCGCTTCGTGGGCGCCCAGCTTCCGGGGAGTCTTACCCGGTTCGGACACCCAGAATGAGCCGCACCGTCTCAACGCATCCAGGTCGGGAACGAGTATAAGGGCGTCCCGCAGCGGGATGTTGGCTGCGCGGGGGTCTTGCGCTATCTGTTCGGGTGCCTGGAACACAAAAAACTGGGCAGCCAGCAGCCGGGAACGGAAGTCCGGCTCGCTGCCCGCCAGGGCATCTGCCCGGTGAACTCGTACACTCGCGCCGACAGCCACCGCTACGCAGGCCAGGAACACGGCCGCGACTGGCCGCGCATAACGGGACGTTGCCGCTTCTCCGGCCGCCGGTGTTTTGGCCGCGGCGCAAAAGACGCCCGTAAACAGGCAGGCCATGCCTGCCAGCCCCGGGTTCACGAAATCGAAGTCTACAGCGGCGTGCAGCAGAAACGCGAGGATACTGGCAAACAGCCCGGCAAATAACCACAGCTGTGGTGAGGTTCGCATGCGGAGGAGCTGGCGCAGCGCCCACCACGTAAACGCGCCCCAGAACGCGCAGAAGGCTATCGCGCCAAAGATGCCCGTCTCCGCGAAAATCTGAAGATAATCGTTGTGCGCATGATCGGTCTCCCCCGCGCCCACATACTTGAATCGCGGATACATGACCCCGAAGTTGCCGGGGCCGGCGCCGGTCCAGAAATCGTTGGCAATGATGGACGCGCCCGTCTTCCAATAGGTGAGGCGAAGCAGCATGGTCGCGGGATTGGCCAGTTCGTCGATGCTCATGTTGACGCCTTCGCGCAGAACTTCCGAAGAGGGTTCCGCCGCCGCGCGGGCATCAAGCGTTGCGGCAAGTCCGGCGAATGTCAGCGTCACCAACAAGGCGCTTGCCCACCGGGAGGGCAGCAGGCCGGGTTTTCGCAGCAGGACGAACAGCAGGGCTGCGGTGAATGATGTGGCCGCTCCGAATGCCAGGAGGCCCCCTCGCGAAAAGCTGTAAATCAAGGCGATTCCCGAGGCGACCGCAAATGCCGGCAGCACACAGGAGGCGACGGTCCACCAGCAGGCGAAAAGGCCGCGCCGTTTTGTAATCAGGTACAGGCCCGCGCCGGCTGCGAGAGGGAATACGCCGACCGACAATGCCCACAGTATCCAGTGCGCGCGCATGGAATCATCCCGGTATGCGACCGCGTGGAAGAACGAGAGGGCGATATACATGACGAGGCCGGAGATCGCCCACGCAGCCAGCCCGGCCCCGGCGGCCTGGGCGGCGTATGCGTCCGGCCGCGCCGGCCGGGTGTCTTCCCGGCGTACCAGGGTTCGCAGGGCTTGAATGCTGTAGGCAAAGGCCCCCAGCGCAAACGGCACACATAACAGCATGTACCCGGCCAGGGCATTTGGAAAGAGAAAGGTTCCGAACGCGCGGTTGGTGTTCAGGCGGCGCGCGATTTCCGGGTTGATCTCGCCGGCACTGAAATAACGCTGCACCAGGCCCGGGTCCGTTTGTACCCGTTCCCGTACCAGCGGGAGATAATACTTCAGATGCACCACGCTGAACACGGCTTCCGCGAAAGCGCCGGCAACGAATCCTGACAGCACAATCGCGATACTGCGGGGGCGCCGGAGAGTCTGCGAGGCCACGACAAACAGAAAGAAATGGCCGCCCCATATAAGCAGCGTACGGTAACTGTTGTTATATTGAACCGTGCCCAATGTGGCCAGAACGGACATGGCCAGGAACGACGCAAACAACGCGGTCAGCAGCGGAAAACGCAGTGCTTCCCGGCGCACCAGCATGCGCGCGCTCACGAGGGCGAACAATCCCGCTTGGATCCACAGATAATAGTTGTTGATCGACGGAAAGGTCATTCCGTCCTGCCAGGGCCGAAGCAAAGCTATTCCACCCAGCACCAGCGCGGTCAGCAGTTCGGCCAGCTCGTCCGGAGGGTCATGCCGGGACGGCGTGACGGCCGGGCCGCTGAGCGCGGAAGGGCTTTCAGAAGTGTGGGCCGCGCGTTTGTTTTGCTGTCTTCGTTGTCGCACGTGATGGTATCCGCCATCCCTTGTCGCCCGCACGCATGACGAGCACGATGAGAAGAAATATGCCAAAAGTCTGCGCCAGAATGATCACGGTGCCGAGCGTGTTCACCTGGCGGAGCAATCCAGCGCCCAGGCCGGTCACCGCGGCAACCAGGTAGATGAACTCAACCGCCTGCTGCTGCGTCATGCCGATATTGACCAGCCGGTGCGAAAAATGCCGCCGGTCGCCCTGAAAAATCGGCACCTTCGCGCGCCAGCGGATGTAGGTCACGCTGACCGTGTCGAAGATGGGCACGCTTAACGCCAGCACCGGGGCGGCCACCGCGATCCGCGAGGGGGTGCTTTCATTGTAGAACGTGATCAGGATCGACAAGGTGGCCAGCAGGTAGCCGCAGAACATTGCTCCTGTGTCGCCCATGTAGATCCGGGCCGGGTGAAGGTTGAGGACCAGAAATCCGAGCACGGCTCCGGCAAACACCATCAACAGAACACAAATGAAGGCTTCGCGGGTTCGAAGCGCACAAATGAAAAACGAAAATGCCGCGATCGCCGCCACTCCCGCGCACAAACCGTCCATGTTGTCCAGCAGGTTCATCGAATTGGTCATGAATACTACCCACAGGACCGTCAATACGCTCGATACGGCAATGGACGCTATTGGGCGGTGTCCCAGCCAGGTCTCCGCGAAAAGATTGAGCCGCATGTCGCTGATGACCAGCACCAGGGCTGCTACACATTGCCCTACCAGCTTCAGCCAGGGCCGCAGGGTATGCAAATCGTCGACCAGCCCCAGGATGGCGACCAGTAGCCCGCCCGCAAAGATCCCGAGCAGCTTGGTTTCGTGGTCTTTTCCCAGGAACTGGAACACGTGGACTTCCAGCCATTCGATGCCGAACTGGCGGACTGGTTCCACCAACAGCAGGCTGCCCACGACCATCACGTAGCAGGTTGCGACTATGGACACCCCGCCCAGAAGCGGCACAGGCTGTTTCTGCAACTTCCGGGCGCTCGGATGATCGAGTATCTGCCAGCGCAGTGCGTAATGGCGCACGACGAAAGTCAGGCCCAGGGAGATGCCGAACGAGAGGCCCAGCGTAACGGCATACACTAGATACCAGTTTGTCCATGTCCGCATGGTTGTCTGCCGATCCTATTTTCGGGACTGCGCATGCGCCGCGACATACAACTCGAATTCACGGCGGGCCACCGTTTCACTCCGGAATTCCGCCAGGATCCGGGCCCGGGCGAACTCACCCAGCCGCTGGCGCTCTTCGGGCTGCGCGAGTAACTCGTTTATTGCATCCGCCAGCGCTTCCTCGTTGCGCGGCGGCACGTTGCGTCCCGTTTGGCCATCCAGGTTGGCAAACTCGACGCCGGTGCCCAGGCGGGTCGCCACGACGGGTTTCCCGCAGACATGGGCCTCCAGTATGGCGATGCCGAAGGCCTCGCTCCGGGCAACCGACGGAAAGGCGAACACCGCACAGGCGTGGAGATGCTCCACCAGGTCTGTTTGCGGCAAATCTCCCGGGAAATGGATCGCCGCTCCGAGCTGCGCGGCGAGCCGCCGGCACCGCTCTTTTTCGGGCCCGTCGCCTGCAATGACGACCGGGCCGCGGATCCGGGGTGCCGCGCGCACCAGAAATTCAAGACCCTTATAATACCGGTGCCTGCCCGCGAACAATACAAACTCTCCCCCGTACTTCTCACGAAGCCGGTCCAGTCTGGAGGAGTCGGGTCGCTGGAATTCTTCCGGGATAACACCGAGAGGCACCACGGTGCATCGATCGGCAAGTTCTCGCAGCGTGGTCGAAGACGCAGCATACTGCCCGGAGGTCGGCAGAATCATAGCAGCTTTCCGCAGAAAGTGCATTTGAACCGGGCCGTATACCCGCATGGCGGCCGCCTGGCGCACCACGTCGCTGTGGTAACGGACAATGAGCGTACCGGGCGGCCGGGCCAGCAGATACGACAGCTCGGCGGTCGGGTTCGGCACGTGCACTACGATGACGTCGGCACGCATGCGGCGCAGATACCATGGGAAGAGCGGGGAGAACGGCGCGCTCTGAAAGCGGCCCCATTCTCCCACCTCAGTCACGCGGGTGCCGTCCCGTTCCACGGTACGGCTAATCGCCGACCGGCTGCAGGTGAGCGCTTCGACGTCTGCCCATTGCCGCTGGTATCTGCAGCTCAGCGCGATGTGGCGTTCCATACCCCCGCGGACGGGCGGATCGAAATCTTTGTAGACGTGCAGAATCTTCATGGCAACCCGATTCGCTTGCCCGCGAGGCGGTAGGTTTCGACTGTCTGCTCGGCGGTTCGCTGCCATGTGAATTCCCGGGCGCGGCGCAGGCCCTTTTCGCGGAGCGTCTGGCGCAGGGCATCATCCGTGGCCAGTGCGCGCATCTTGTCCGTAATGTCGTCTGTTTGTTCTGGGTCGGCCATCAAAGCAGCATCTCCAACGACTTCGGGCAGGCTTGCCGCATTCGACGTGAGCACCGGCGTGCCGCATGCCATCGCTTCCAGCGGCGGCAGCCCGAATCCCTCATACAGGCTCGGCCACACGAATCCATCGGCCGCGGTCATCAGGGCCGGCAGGTCTTCCCGAGGCACAAAGCCGGGCATCAGTATCCGTTCGGCAACCGGCGAAGCGGCTGCCGCTTGTTGCAGCGGCCCGCACTTCCATCCCGGCCGGCCCGCCAGCACCAGGCCGTGTGGAAGGGCCGGAGCGATCTGCCCAAACGCTTCGACCACGCGCGGGAGGTTCTTTCGGGGTTCCAGCGTGCCCACAAACAGCAGAAAGCGGTCCGGGAGTCCGTAGCGCGCACGCACACGCTCTACGGCTTCGGGTGTTGCGGGCCGGAACGACTCGTCCACCCCGAGCGGGATCACTCGAATACGGTCACGCGCAAGTCCCAGGCGCTGTTCGAGGTCGGATGCCGTTGCTTCGGAATCCGCAATGACCAGGGCGGCCCCGCGAGCGCTGCGCGAGATCATCGCTCGATAATATAAGGCATGCGCCCGCCGAAACCAGGCCGGATTGACGAGGCTGCTCACGTCGTGCACCGTTACCACGGCGCGGGACAGGTTTCCGGCGTGGCCGATGCTCGCCGGATAGTGGATGAGCCCGGCCTGGCGCAGCCAGGCTCCGCTGCTGGCCAGGTAATTCAGAGCACGTATCCGGCCGCGTGCGCCAGGAAGCGTCAAGGTGCCCTCCGGCGCCGGCAGGCCTTCCGGCCAGGCAAGCGAGAGCTCAATGCCGCTGGAGATGCGCGGCAGCCATTTCGCAAGCTGCATCGTGTACTCGCCCGTGCCGCTCCGGTTGCCCGCCTGGGTACCATCGATGATCACGCGCATGCCGCAACGCTCCGGTACACGCCAAAGGTGCGTGCCGCGCAGTCTTTCCAGGAAAACGCCGCGGCCCGGGCTCGCCCGGCCTCGGAGAGTGCGGCGCGGCGGCTGCTGTCGTGAAGGAGCCCTTTCATGGTCTCCGCCCACGCGTCCGCGTCATCCGCGGGGAGAAGAACTGCCGCGCCACCGGTGACTTCGGGCATCGAAGAGTTGCCGGAGGCAAGGACTGGACACCCGCAGGCCATCGCTTCGAGCACGGGCAGCCCGAATCCTTCGTACAGGGAGGGAAATACGAATAGATCGGCGGCGGAGTAGAATGCCGCCAGCGCCGCGTGATCATCCACGTAGCCGGTGTGCACCACGCGGTCGCCAAGCTGCATTTCATCCCGTACGTGCTGATACTCTTCCGGGTTCCAGCCCAGGGGCCCGGCCAGTACCAGCTGGTGCGGGATCTCCCGGGCAATCTTCTGGAATGCGCGGAGGAGAGTCGGGATGTTCTTCCGCGGCTCAATCATGCCCACGAACAGGATAAATGGCCCCTGCACCCCGCAAATCCGGCATACCTGGGCCGCGGCTTCCTCCCGGGGCATGGGGCCGATGCTCTCGTCGACCGCCAGCGGGGCTACGTGTATCTTCGTTGAGGGCACCTCCAGGAGGCGCTCAATGTCGCGGGCAGTGGACTCTGAATAGACCAGAATTCCATGTGCTTCGCGGGCAAAGCGGGCGATATGGCGCGAAAACGGCCCCACAATCCTCGGGCTGCACAGATGCGGCGCGGCCAGAAACGACAGGTCGTGAATGGTCACGACCCGCTTCGCCACGGAGGTGGGAGGGAGGAAGTAATTCGTTGCGTGGTATACATCTACGCCATGGAGCAGTGTGTCGACTGCCGGCTTGCCCCAGTGTTCCCACATCGTGTAGGCGAGGCGCGTGGGAATCGGCAGATGACGATGAAAGAGCGGCCTGCCCCACTGCCGGGCGTCAATTCGGCGCAGACCGGTCGAAAAAGCCTTCAATTCCCAGGTATCATCCAGCTGGAGCAGGTGCTTGACCAAGTAGTAGCAGTAGTTGCCGATGCCCGTCCGGTTTCCGGTCACGGAACCAATGTCTATCCCAACCTTCATGCGCGAGCCAGTCCTGTTTCTTCGGGCAATCCATAGTAAGGCCGGTGCGGGGCAATGTCAACAGGAGCGTTCTCGGGTGCATCGCTTAACTTTTTACATGAAAAAGAGTTATGAGAAACGTTCTGCGCCCGCGGCTCTCTTGAATTCTTGACAGTGGCTTTACCGTATGGTACACTCCGCCCGTTATTAGCACTCTTCTGTCATGAGTGCTAAATGAGAGGCCACACGCTCTTGGAACAAGGCGCCGAACAGCTCAGCCAGCGTGAACGGCTCATCCTGCAGGCGGTCGTACATTCGTACATCACCACGGCGGAGCCGGTGGGCTCCCGTGCCGTCGTGAAGCGCTTCGGCCTGGATATCAGCCCGGCCACCGTGCGCAACGTCATGGCGGATCTGGAAGAAGCGGGGTACCTGAAGCAGCTGCACACCAGTTCGGGGCGCGTGCCCACCGACAAAGGCTACCGCTACTACGTTGATTATCTGATGTGCGTTCAGGAGGTGACCCGGGCGGAACGCGCCCGCATCCAGGAAGAATTGTCGGAACGGCTCAACGATGCCGATGAGGTGATCCGCCACACGAGCCGCTTGCTGGCGCTGACCTCCCATCAAATGGGGCTGGTAGAAGTCCCGGATGAGCGCAATGCAGAGATCTGCCGCATTGAGATGCTGCCCATCGGAACGCGCCGCGTCGGTGTGATCCTGGTGGACAACTATGGGCGGGTGCGCTCGCTGGTGGCCAAGCTGGACGAATCACTGCCTGCGGAAGGCGTGCAGCGGATTGGGCGCTTTCTCGATGCGAATTTCCGCGGTGTTTCCATGCAGGGATTGCATGCCGCGGTCTCGGCGCGCACATCATCCTTTCAGGATGAACAGCGGCGCCTGGCCGAACAGGCACTGCGCGTTCTGGCACTCATGCCGCCCAGCCGCCAGGGAGAGCTCATCCTGGAAGGCACGGCGCAATTGTTCAAGCAGCCGGAATTTCAGGACATGGACCGCGCCCGGCAGGTTTTTGGTTTCTTTGAAGAACACGACCGGCTGGTCGAGCTGATCCGCTCGGCGATTCGGGATGGAGAACCGCAGCGTTCATCCATTGTCATCGGCTCGGAAGTGCCCGACGACGAATTGCACGAAATCAGCATCGTGGTCTCGCCCTATTGCGTGGGCGAGCAGGCGGCCGGCGTGGTGGGTGTCATTGGCCCCCGCCGCATGCCGTATTCGCGGCTCTCGGGCCTGGTTGAATACACCGCAGCCCTCCTGGGAAGCTACCTGACCGGTATCGCGGGGATGTCGACGGATGACGATGTCGGGACGAACCCGCTCGTGGGTGGTCCCAGCGACGGAAATCACGACTAGAGACTACGCAGGGCATGAAGAAGAAAAACACCAAAAAGTCGTTTCTGGAAGAGCAGCTTGAAGCGGAAGCCCGCAAGCAGGCCGGCGCGAGCGACCCGGGAGATCCCGCCGCGGACACCCCGGGCGCTGAAGCGCATAGCGAAGGCCTCCCCGGGGATGGGACCCGCTCGACCGGCGGAGCTGCAGCTGCGGAGCCGGTGGATGTCGAGGCCTTGCTTGAAGAGCGCGACCAGCTCAAAGATCAGCTCCTGCGCGCTCGCGCCGAGTTCGACAATTTCCGCAAACGGAATGCACGCGACTACGAGCGCCTCCGCAAAACGGCCGCGGAAGCGCTGGTGCGCGATTTGCTGCCCGTCATGGACCATCTGGAATTGGCACTGAAACATGCCGATGACGCGTCGAACGCGGTCGTGGAAGGCGTCCAGATGGTGGCCCGGCAATTTGCGGACGTGCTGGGCCGCCACGGCGTGGTGCCCATTCCGGCTTTGGGAGAGGCCTTTGATCCCAACGTTCACGAGGCCATGATGCAGCGGGCCGACGACGACGCCGAGCCCAATACGGTGCTTGAGGAATTTCAGCGCGGATACTGCATGGGGGATCTGGTGCTGCGCCCGTCAAAGGTCGTGGTATCTTCAGCGCCCTCTGCGGCATCTGCGGACTCATCTGACGGGGGATCGGAAGAAGGATAGGCGTGCCCGGCGATTCGAGCTCGCGGCCGGGGCCGTGGTGCGCGCAGAAGGCACTGGTAATTCAGCCAATTTACGGAGGTTTATAGACGATGGGCAAGGTTATCGGCATTGATCTTGGAACGACCAACTCATGCGTGGCGGTCATGGAGGGCGGAGAGCCTGCAGTTATTGCGAATGCGGAAGGCAACCGGACGACACCGTCCGTGGTCGCTTTTACGAAAAACGGCGAACGGCTCGTGGGCGCTGTCGCCAAGCGGCAGGCCATTACGAATCCGCAGAATACCGTATTTTCAATCAAGCGTTTTATGGGGCGCCGCCACAATGAAGTCGCGTCAGAAGAGAAGATTGTGCCGTACAAGGTCGGGGAAAATCCCACCGGCGACTGCCAGGTCGAACTCATGGGTCAGACCTATCGCCCTCCCGAGCTGTCCGCGATGATTTTGCAGAAAATGAAAGAGACCGCCGAAAGCTATCTCGGCACTACGGTGACCCAGGCCGTGGTCACTGTGCCCGCGTATTTTAATGATTCGCAGCGCCAGGCCACCAAGGACGCCGGGCGAATCGCGGGCCTGGAGGTCCTGCGCATCATCAACGAACCAACTGCCGCGGCACTGGCTTATGGGCTCGACCGCAAGAAAAACGAAAAAGTGGCCGTGTACGACCTCGGCGGCGGAACCTTCGACGTGTCGATCCTCGCGATTGGCGATGACAGTTTCGAAGTGCTCAGCACCAACGGCGACACGCATCTCGGTGGCGACGATTTTGATCAGCGGATAATCGACTGGCTGGCGGAGGAGTTCCTCCGCGACCAGGGCTTTGACCTGCGCAAAGATCCCATGGCCCTGCAACGGCTCAAGGAAGCCGCTGAAAAAGCCAAATGTGAACTCTCCACGACGATGCAAACGGATATCAATCTGCCGTTCATCACCGCCGACGCCTCCGGGCCCAAACACCTCAACTACACCCTGACCCGCGCGAAGCTCGAACAACTGTGCGATGACCTCCTGCAACGGTCAAAAAGCCCCTGCTTCCGCGCGCTTGAAGATGCCGGCCTGTCGGCCCAAGACATCAACGAGGTCATCCTGGTTGGCGGCATGACGCGCATGCCCGCCGTGGCCGAGATCGTCAAGGCCATCTTTGCCCGGGAACCGCATCGCGGCGTGAATCCGGACGAAGTGGTCGCGATCGGCGCCGCGATCCAGGGCGGCGTGCTCTCCGGCGAAGTCAAAGACGTCCTGCTGCTCGATGTGACACCGCTTTCTCTCGGCATCGAGACCCTGGGCGGCGTGTGCACCAAGCTCATCGAACGCAATACCACGGTTCCGGTGACCAAACGCCAGATCTTCTCGACCGCTTCCGACAGCCAGACCACCGTGACGATTCATGTGCTCCAGGGGGAGCGTGAAATGGCCGACGACAACCGTACGCTCGGCAAGTTTGACCTCTTCGGCATTCCGCCGGCGCCCCGCGGCATCCCCCAGATCGAAGTCACGTTTGACATCGACGCCAACGGGATCGTGCATGTCTCCGCCAAAGACCTCGCTACCGGAAAAGAACAGAAGATCCGCATTGAATCTTCCAGCGGCCTGTCTGAGAGCGAGATCGATAAAATGGTTAAGGATGCCGACGCACACCGCCAGGAAGATGAGGAGAAAAAGCACCGGATCCAGGTGCGCAACAATGCCGATTCCATGGTGTATCAGTGTGAAAAACTCCTCAGGGAAAATGCGGACAAAGTCAGCGCCGCCGACAAAAAAGCGGTCGAGGATGCCGTGCAGGAAGTGAAGAAGGCTCTGGAAAGCGGCGATACCCCCTCGATTGAAGCGGCGATGGAGCGCTTGACCCAGGCGCAGTACAAACTTTCTGAAGCGCTGTACAAAAGCTCGGCAGCGCAGGACCCGGCCGGCGAGCACGCCTCGACGGGCGCGGGACAGGGCGACGGCAGCGAAACGCCAACGGGCGGCACGTCTGAGGACGGCCCCATGGATGCGGACTTCACGGTCGTCGACGAAGAAGAAAACGAAAACGGAACCAAACAGAATTGAGGTAAAGCGAATCCGCGCGAACCGGCCCGGCGGCATGATGCCGGGTGGACCGCGGGTGCGTGTGCAGAGACGCGCGCCGGGGGGCCGGTGCGGGCGGATTGTGTGGATACCCATCCATGGCTACGAAGAATCTGTATGACATACTGGGGGTTTCCCGGGAGGCCTCGCAAGAGGACATTCGCAAGGCCTACCTGAAGCTTGCCCATAAATACCATCCAGACAAAACCGGCGGCGACAAGGCGGCTGAAGAAAAGCTCAAAGAGATCAACGCCGCGTACGATACGTTGAAAAATCCCGAAAAACGCTCGCAATATGACCGGTTCGGCCAGGCCGGCCCCGGTTTCGGCCCCGGCTTCGGCGGCAATGCGGGTTTCGGCGGATTCGGCTTTGGCTTTGACAACGCCGGCGGATTTGAGACGCCGTTCGAAGACTTCTTCGATGTCCTCTTCGGCCGGCAGGGCGCCGGGCGAGGGCGCCGCCGTCCTGCGGCGCGCCCGGGCAACGATCTCGAGCGGCGCGTCACGATATCGCTGCGGGAGGCGGCGGCGGGCGTGAAGCGCGCGATCCGGTTCTCCCGCATGGAGAAATGCGCGGACTGCAAAGGCTCCGGGGCGGCTCCCGGCACGCAACCGCGAACCTGTGCCGAATGCCAGGGCACCGGCCAGGTACGCCGGGCTCAGGGGTTTTTCAGCATTACGCAGACGTGCCGCCAGTGCGGCGGCCGCGGCTGGGCGATCGAAACGCCCTGCAGCAAATGCCGCGGTTCCGGCAGAGTTCAGACACAGCGCGAACTGGCCATCGACATCCCGGCCGGTGTGGACACCGGTTCGCGCCTGCGGATCCCGGGGGAGGGCGAGCCGGGCGAAAACGACGGCCCGCGCGGCGACCTCTACATCGTAATTGAAGTGGAGACCCATGATGTCTTCGTCCGCGATGGAAACGACCTGATCTGCGAGGCACCGGTCAGTTTTCCCCAGGCCGCGCTCGGCGCTACGGTTCGGGTGCCGTCGCTTCAGGGAGAGGCGGAGGTCAAGATCCCCGCGGGGACCCAGTCAGGGCAGCTTTTCCGCCTGCGCGGTCTCGGCATTCCCGATATCCGCGGCTATCGCACCGGTGACCAGATTGTGCGGGTGGTCGTCGAGACCCCCACGCGCCTCAACCGCGAACAGAAAGAGCTGCTCCAGCGATTTCAGGAACTGACGCGCGAGCAGAATTACCCCGCACACGTCCGCTTCCTCGGCAAACTCAAGGAATGGCTCGGAGGATGACCTGGCCCGAAGCGCCCGATCATTCCAGTGGTATGCCCGTCTGCGCGGCGAGAAGGGCGGCCTGCCCGGCATGGCGGCGCGGTTTGCGCACCAGATAACCTGAGACTACGGTTGCCATGATGCCCGAAAGGGTATTGGCGGCCGCCATCCCTCCGAACAGCCCCGCGCCGCCCCACCACCAGGCACCCAAGACAGACAGCGGCACATACAGCACGAACATCCGTACGGCCATCAGGATCGTCGACACCATGGCGCGTTGAATCGCGTTCAGGATGCTGGTCATGAAGATGAACGAGTTCTGCAGCGCGTGACCCAGGGGAACAATGCGCAGATAGAGTACAATTTCGCGCCGGACCTGGGCGTCCTGGCTGAAAATGCCCGCGATGAGCGGTGCAGTGACCCACAAGCCGACAAAGCACAGCCCTCCCCAGACCGTGCCGAATTGAATGCTGTGCCGCTTACTGTGGCGCGCGCGCCGGTAGCGGCGGGCGCCCCAGTTCTGCCCAACGAACGGCACCAGGGATGCGCTCAGCGCATACACCGGGATGGAGGTGAACGCCGTCACGCGCATACCGGCGCCGAGCGCCGCCACAACTTCCTTTCCGGCGCGCGCGGCGATCGCGGTCACGAACAGGTTGGAGAGCGGCACCATGATATTGGTCGCGCTGGCCGGCACGCCGATCGCCAGGATGCTGCGCCACGACCGCAAGACCTCGTTCATACGCGGGCGCCGAAATGAGATCATGCGCTCGCGGAAATGAAGAAACACCAGCGCGGCGATGCACGACATGATCCGGCCGATAACGGTGGCGAGGGCCGCGCCGACCATTTCCATCCGGGGAAACCCGAACCAGCCATAGATCATGATCGGATCCAGCACCACGTTCACCAGTGCCGCCACTACCATAATCGTGCTCGGCGTGACCGTGTCGCCGGTCGCGCGAATTGCGTTGATGCTGATGGTCGGAATCACGATGAACGCGGTGCCCAGGTACGTAATCGCCATGTACTGCCGCACCAGATGCAGGGTCTCTCCCCGGGCGCCCAGTGCCGTGAACAACGGATCAATAGTCAGATAGCCGCCGATGGAGAGCACCACAACGATCAGGAACGAGAGAATCAGGCTGTCCGTCGTATAGCGCCGCACGAGATGCTGGTCTCCACGCCCGATCGCCTGCGAAACGACCGCGCTGGTCGCGGTGCCCAGCCCATTGGTGATGTTGCTGATGACAAAGACCACCGGGAACGCGAACCCCAGCGCAGCCAGCGCATCTGTCCCCAGCCTGGCGACAAACAGCGTATCGACCAGTGTGAATGAGATCTGCGCAAACAGACCGATGGACATGGGGCCAGCCAGCCGGAAGAGCGTCGTGGGGATGGCTCCGGAAGTAAGCACCGCTTCTCGGTTTCTGGCCATGAGGTGTGGTACTGGCGCCTTTCTCAGGGGGGTTCAGAGCTTCCGGCCGTCCACCTCGGGGGTTGCGGCCGGTTTCCTGTGACTCGTTGCAACGCCCTATGGTATCAAAAATCGCTGTTCAAGACCGCCTGGCGTGTTAAACACGCGGCCGGGACGCCGGCTTCTTCCAGCTTCATCGCCTGTCCCGTTTGCTAGAACCTCCCCGGTGGAGTACGATCGAGGCCATGACTCACGACATCTTTGAGCACGCTGCTGCAGAACGCATGCGCAAAGAGGCCCCCCTGGCGCGCAGGGTGGCCCCGCGCACCCTGGACGAGATCGTGGGACAGGACCATATTCTCGCCCGGGGCAAGATCCTGCGCCGCGCCATCGAAGCCGACCGCATCACGTCGTTGCTTTTGTACGGCCCGCCCGGCTGCGGCAAGACGGCCCTCGCCCGCATTATCGCCATGCGGACCAAATCCAGTTTCGAGAACCTCAACGCGGTCATCTCGGGCGTCAAGGAGCTCCGGCAACTCATCGAAGCAGCCAAGGACCGCCGCATTCACGAAAACCGGAAAACCATCATTTTCATCGACGAAATCCACCGGTTTAACCGGGCCCAGCAGGATGCGCTGCTCCCGGACGTCGAAAACGGCAACATCATCCTTATCGGCGCCACCACCGAGAACCCGTTCTTCTCGGTCGTCGCACCGCTGCTGTCGCGTTCGCAGGTGTTCGAATTGAAGCCACTCGACGACGAACACGTCGTGGACCTGCTCAAGCGCGTCCTGACCCATCCCGAACGCGGCATGGCGGAACTTGAAATCGAGGTGGATGAGCCCGCCCTGCGCCATTTCGCCCGTTATGCTGAGGGAGACGCCCGGCGAGCCCTTAACGGGCTTGAAGTGGCCATGCTGACCACGCCGCCCGTAGACGGACGGATCCACATCACCCTGGATATCGCCCAGGAGTCCATTCAACGCAAACTCATCCATTACGATGGCACCGGCGACCAGCATTACGACGCAGCAAGCGCCTTCATCAAAAGCATGCGTGGCACTGACCCCGATTCCGCCCTGTATTGGATGGCGTATATGCTCGAGGCCGGGGAAGACCCGCGGTTCATCGCCCGCCGCATCTGCATCGCCGCTGCCGAAGACGTGGGCAACGCCGACCCCCAGGCGCTGGTGCTGGCCACGGCTGCATGGCAGGCCTGCGAGTTCATCGGCCTGCCCGAAGCGCGCATCATCCTCGCCCAGGCCGCCACCTATGTGGCCTGCGCGCCAAAAAGCAATGCGGCGTATCTGGGGATTGACGCCGCGCTCGGCGACGTCCGTGAAGGCAAAACCGTAGCGGTGCCCAGACATCTCCAGGACGCGCATTACCGCGGCGCACAACGGCTTGGGCGCGGCGCCGGCTACCAATACGCCCACAACGATGAAGGCGGGTTCGTCGTGCAGGAATACGGCGTGCCGCGATGGACCTACTACCGTCCTGCCGGCCGTGGCAAGGAAGGCGAATTCAAGCAGCGCCTCGAAGAATGCGCACGCCGCGAGGAAGCACAGGAAAACGAGCCCGGGACTCCGGGCGAATAGTCCTGACTTACCTCCGGGTCAGCTCTCCGGAGTCTGGCCGACCTCTTTCTCGATGAACGTGTCGACGAGCTTGGGGTCGAAATGCTTCCCCCGCTCGGATTTCAGGTGTTGGACCGCCTGCTCGTGCGTGGCGTGGCCTTTGCGGTAATGGCGGGGGCTGGTCATCGCGCAATAAACGTCAAGGATCTTCATCATGCGTCCCAGAAGCGGGATGCGCTCGCCTTCCAGGCCATCCGGGTAGCCGGTGCCGTCAAAGCATTCATGGTGCGTGCGTATGATCGGCGCGGTGTCACTCAGTGCGCTCATATTCGACACCATGTCCGCGCCAAATTTCGGGTGGGCCTGCAGCAGCGCCCACTCGTCGTAGGTAAGCATCTCTTTCTTGAACCGCACGTCCACCGGGACGTTCAGCATGCCAATGCCCCGCAACAGCGCCGCCCGCGTGAGCGCCAGATGCTCTTCCGGGGTCAGAGCGAGCGCATCCGCGAAGCGCGCCGCATGCTCCTGGACGCGTCTGGAGCTGCCCGGAGCGACCCCTTCCTGTGAATCCACGACATCGGCGAGCAGATACAGCAAGTCGTCGTAGCGCCGGGCCAGCTCGAGCGCTGCCGCGAGCACCTCGTTCGGGTGTCTGGCGGCGTCAGGCGCGATCAGACCCGCGGACGCGGGCGGGAGCGGGGTGCCAGGCGCTACCTGGACACACTGTGTATCCGAATTCTCTGCCGCGGCCGATATCTCCCCAAACCACTTCTCATCCGTCGTGACCACCGCGATGCGTCGCAACATAATGCTCCCTTTCCTCCTGGCAATGGACCCCCGCTTTTCTTCGATCCATCCTACGACATGACCGGTGCCGAATCCAACCGGCAAATCGCGTTCCGTGCCGGGCCTGATGGTCCATCAGGGCGGCGCGGGATTTTTTGCTCCGCGAATCTTTTCCGCAAAGGCCAGCACCTCTTGGAATACCTGTTCCTGGTCGTAATCCCAGTACATGTGGTGATTGGAGCGTTCCAGCCAGACGAGCCGTTTGTCCCGCGAGGCCATGTGATCCAGGGCCTTCTCCATGGCCCTGGGTGAAGCAGCGATGTCGTGCCGGCCATGGAGTGCCAGCACGGGGCAAGTGACCTTTTCCAGGGTTTCGTTCGACCGCGCGCGTTTGCCGAGCCGGGTCAGGGTGCGGAGGGCGGAGGCGGGGATCCACGTATAACAGACGATGTGTTCTTTGGCATCCTTCCGATTGACCTGCATGAACAGCTTGCCCTTGTATACCCAGCGGATGACCGGCCCGGTGAGCTGTCCCCATTGCTCCGGGGGAAGCACGTAGTACCACCGGTAAGTCACGCCAAAGTACGGAGCGCCCAGCACCAGCCCGTCGATCGGAAGTTCCGCTGCCGTGAGGGTGCTCAGCGCGCCGCCCATCGAATGGCTGATGAGCAGTACGGTGGCATGGCGTTCCCGGAGCCTGAGCACCTCATCATGGACGGCAGTGAGCAGGGTGTCGGGGGCCTGCCTGCTCAAATCGCGCGGGTGGGTGCCGTGACCCGGCAGAAGCATGACGCGCACGCGCCAGCCAGTTGCGGCCAGACGCTCAGGAAGGCCGGCGAAATCCGTGCCCGCACCGCCAAATCCATGAATGAACAGCGCCGCGCACGGGCTGTCTTCGGGGCCGAGGTCCCGGGGCTCCGCACCGGCCAGAAGCCCCGTTTCCGGATTGCGCGATTTGTGATCTTCGCCGTGAAGCGCCAGGTTGAATGCCAGGCCGTTGTACACTAGCAAAGCGACAACCAGCGCACCCGCGATTTCCATCAGGCGAATCCACGTCCGCCGGGCGTGCATCGCCCGGTTGCGGTTATCCGGCGCGGCGTCAACCGCCGACATCCAGCTCTTTGGCAATCTTCCGTACCTGTTTGATGTCCATCTTCCCCGTGCCGAGAATGGGGATCTCTGGAATGTAATAGAAGGAGTTGTATTTGGGCAGCCACAACTTGGGCAGGCTCGACTGGTCCATCCGCGCCACCAGGCGCTCCACATCGCCGTTGCTGAGGGTATGCAACACCACCAGCCGCTCGCCTTTGCCTGAGTCGGGCACGCCGGTCACGGCCATGCTCTGCTCGCTCAGGCCAAGCAGGCGATGCAGTTCTTCTTCGACCTTGGTGTGCGGCACCATCTCGCCGGCGATTTTGCTGAACCGTGCCAGCCGGTCCGTGATGGTGATGAACCCGTCTTCATCGACAAAAGCGACGTCGCCGGTGTTGTACCAGCCGTTGTGGAGCACTTCGGCGGTCTTGTCGGGCATGCCGATATAGCCCTTCATGATGCTGGGGCCTTTGACATGCAGGAGCCCGGCCTCTCCCGTGGGCAACTCCCGGCCCGTGTCGGGATCAATGATTTTCACGCTGACGCCCGGGATCGGATGGCCCACTGTGCCGTGCTTGGTGCCGACCTGATAGAACCCCGGCGCGCGAAAATCGATCACGTTAAACGACACGGCCGGGCCGCATTCCGTGGTGCCGTAGCCTTCAAGCGGGGTGAGGCCGAACTTGCTTTCGAAGGCTTCGCGCACCCGGACCGGCAGCTTCTCCGCTCCGGTGATTACATAGCGCAAACAGGCAAGCTCCTCCGGCAGGCACCGCCGGATGAACGACTGCAGAAACGTCGGCGCCGCCACCAGAAAGTCGAGCTTGTATTTGTAAATCTGCTGCCCGATCACCTTTGCTTCGAGCGGATTTGGATGGAATACTGCCCGGAACCCCTGAGCAAGCGGCAGCCACAGCGTCGCCATGTAGCCAAAGGAATGGAAAAACGGCAGGATGCCCATCATGCCGTCTCCACGATGATGCGGGAATACCTGCAGCGCCGATTCGATATTACTCATGATGTTGAAATGGCTCAGCATGACCCCCTTGGGCTCGCCTTCGCTTCCGCTGCTGAAGATGATCGTCGCCAGATCGTCCGGAGAACGGCGGGCCGGTCCGCCAAGCCGGCGCTCGAGCAGGCGCATGGGCAACAGCGCCGCCATGAAGATGGCCATCAGCTGGTCAAAACCCCCGATCGTCTTGCGGATGTCCTCAAGATAGACGGCTTTCGCCGGCACGGCGCAGCTCACTTTGTTCAGGAATGCGTGGGCCGTGAGCACTTGCGTCAGATTGCAGCGGCGCGCCGCGCTTTCCAGGGCGTCGTCCGATGCCGTGTAATTGAGGTTCACGACGGTCTTTCCCATGAGCGTCAGCGCAATGTTGGTGAGGGCCGCGCCGACCGTCGGCGGCAGCAGCACGCCGACCATGGGTTGCCCGTCGAGCACCGTGCGCAGTTTGCGCGCGAGCGCGATGCTGCCCACCAGCGCTTTCCAGTAGGGGATGCCTTCGGTGGACTGGTCCGCCATGGCCATTTTAAAGGGGCGTTTGCGCGCCATTCGGATAAATCCGCGGTGCAACAGCGGCTCATGAAGCTTGCGGTCCAGGTAGGCTTCCGTGCCGAGCCGTTGAATTCGCTCGCGCACCTCCACCGTCGGGCTGGTCGCGTTCATCGGCGCGCCGAAGGTCACGACCACGCGGTAGGGGATGCGCTTCGGGAGTTTCAGGAAGAAGCGCCCTTCCGAATAGCTGAAAATGCTCCCCCACAAGCGGTCCAGGTGCGCGGGGATGATCGGCGCATCCGTGCCTTTCATGATGCGCTCAAATCCTCTGCGGAACGGCAAGAGGTTGCCCGTGCGCGTGATTTGCCCTTCCGCGAATATGCATACGAGTTCTCCGTTGTTGATCGCATCCGTGGCGTTGTGCAGGGCGCGGATTAAATCTTTGGGCTGAGCCATCGGCGACACCGGGATCGCGCGCATGGCCTTTGCAAGGGGGCGAATCCACCGCACGGCGTAGATTTCCTGTGAAATCAGAAAGCGTACCGGACGATCGATCGAGGCCGTGAGGATCAGCGCATCCACGAACGAGGTGTGATTGGCGACGATGAGCGCACCCGTCTTTTCCGGGATGTGATGCCGGCCGTGGGTGTCGACGCGGTATATCGTGTTACCCAGGATCCAAAGCACCGTCCGCAGGATGAACATGGGGAGGCGCAGGCAAAGGTAGAGGCCCATCAGCAAAGTCATGCCCGCGCCCGCAATGAAGATGTTGTAGGGGTTCACCTTCTGGCCCGTGGGCACGAAGATCGGTTGAATCAGCAGCACGAGGCCGGCGATCGAGATGCCCAGGCAGGTCACGATGTTGTACGCCGCGATGATGCCGCCTTTCATCTCGCGCGGGCTGCGATGCTGCAGTGATGCGGCCAGCGGAACTTCAAAAAAACCGGCCGACCAGCCCAGCGCAAAGAGGAGCGCCGTCAGCACAGGAAAGGAGGTCCAGGGCAAATACAGCAACCCGGCCATAACCGTCATGCCTGCCAGTCCCAGCGGCACCAGGCCCAGCTCGATTTTCCGGCGCGACAGATAACCCGCTGTCACGCTTCCCAGGCCGATGCCCAGGGCGACCGCAAGTTGCAGATAACCCACGTACTGGTGCGACCAGTTCAGAACGCTTTCGCCCAGCACGATGACGTTGCTCTGCATCAGACCGCCGAAAAACCAGAAGAACCCGCCGCCGACCATCGTCAGGAACAGCACATGATCCCGCCGGAAGCATTGAAAATACTTCCCCAGACCCGACCAGGGATTAAAGGAAATGCGCCGGTCCGGGCATGCCGCCGCCACGTGTGTCACCTGATACGAGGCGACCAGGCCCAGGGTCGACAAGAGGATGAGCAGCGTGGACAGCCAGTAGACGCCCAGGCCCAGATCCATCAGGGGGCCCACGATGCCCACGCCCAGGATGATCGCGACAAACGTCGCCATTTGAAGGATGCCATTGCCCCACGACAGCCGGCTTTCCGGCAGCATCTCCGGCAGAATCCCGTATTTGGCGGGGCTGAAAAATGCGCTCTGCATGTTCATCATGAAGAACATCACCGCCATCAAGGGGACGCTGTCAATCCAGAAGGCCAGCAATCCGACAACCATCACGCCCACTTCCCACCATTTGGTCGCGATAGTCACCTTCCGTTTACTGTACCGGTCGGCCAGCGCGCCGGTCAGCCCCGGGAACAGAAGGTACGGAAGGGCAAACATCAACAAGCCGAGGGCTGCAAGCACGGTGGTAACCCACGTGGCCGGACGGCCCGCCGCCTCATTCGCGAATTTGTCGCACAAGTAGTAGATCAATACGAACTTGTACGCATTGTCATTGAACGCTCCCTGAAACATGGTGGCGATCAACGCCCAGAATCCCTTGACGTCGAATCGCTCGTTTGCATCCGGTTGGCGGGCCGGCGCTGCACTATCCATTGTTGATTCTCCTCAAACAGGGCTCCGTCCGAAATGAGCCACATCATAGCCAATTAACGCGCCAATGTCAGCGTTCACCTGCATCTGAAATCATCCTGCCGATTTGCCGTGTTTCGTTGAATTTGCCAATTCCCACAGCCTCGCGCGAACCGGCTCCAGCAGGCCAATGAGCCGTCGGACTTCGTTTTCGTCCAAATCCCCCAATACACGGCGGATGGTGTCGCGGTAGACGGGCTCCAGGGCGTCGACCACCCGAAGGCCCGCTGCCGTCAGTTCCACGTGATAACTCCGCCGGTTGTCTGGAACGGAGCAGCGTTCCACGTAGCCCTTCGACACGAGCTTGTCGAGTACCGATGTCACGGTGGCGCGGGTGACTACCAGACGACGCCCCAGTTCGACCTGGGTCAGCGCGCGTGTCTTGTATTTAAGAGCAAACAGGACATTGAACTGGGCCTCCGTGAGGCCGAATTGCCGCAATATCTTGCCGGCCACAATGGATGCCAGCGTGCTTGTTCGCACAATGCCGAGCATCGCCTCGTGGCAGATGTCTTCAAACGGCAGATCGAGGTCGAGTTCTTTCTGCAGCACCATCAGGGTAAACCCTCCGTCTGTTGTCTGCCCTTATTGTATGCAATCAAACAGTTTTATGTCAAGCAAAAAGTGAACTATTTGAACCGCCGGCCGTGTTCATTCAATGTCTTACGCCAACCATCTATAATGAAATGAGTTAGAATAAGGCCCCGGCGTGCCGGAGATGCCAGGCCCGGGGCCGCTTCCACACCGGGCCTGGGACATTGAGAGGTTGCCCGTTGAGTCAGTTCGGTGGAAATAGGCAAGGAAGTCTGTTGTGACGCAATCAAAAGTTGAGTCGCTGCCCGCTGGCGGAGCGCGGTCGCGGCCCGCCTGGGTCGACGCGGCGCTTGTTGTGGCTGCGGTTGCATCGGGGGCGGTGGCCTATTTCGTTTTGCCCGCTTCCATGGAGGAGCCTGCGCGCCGCATGGCCACGATTTTCGTTGTCGCCCTGGTTCTCTGGGTGACCGAAGCGGTGCCTCTCTTCGCTACCAGCACGCTGGTGATCGCAGCGGAGGCCTGGTGGCTGACGCTGGAAACCGGTTGGGAACGCCCGATCATCTACACCGATATCTTCGCATCCCTCGGCAGCCCCATCATCTTTCTGTTTCTTGGCGGATTTATCCTGGCCAGGGGCATACAGAAAGAAGGAATTGACGTGCAGCTGGCCGCGGCCCTCATGCGCCCCTTCGGCAGGCATCCGGGAGGTGTTCTGGCCGGCGTCATGCTGATCACCGCTCTGTTCAGCATGTTCATGAGCAACACCGCGACCACCGCGATGATGATTGTGCTGGTGCAGCCTCTGGCGCTGCAGATCCCCGCCGACGATCCGTTCCGGCGCGGACTGGTGCTTTCCGTGCCATTTGCTGCGAATGTGGGGGGCATCGGGACGCCCATCGGCACGCCGCCCAACGCGATCGCGCTGGAGGCGCTCCGCGCCCGCGGGCTGGAAATCAATTTCTTCCAGTGGATGGCCTTCGCGATGCCTTTGCTGATTGGGACGCTGATCGCCATGTGGCTGCTCCTGCTCGTGATGTACCGGCCCCGGCGGAAAGGCCTGCAGGTTGAGGTGAAGAGCGACTTCCAGCTCACGCGAAACGCCGTAGTCGTCTATGTGACCTTTGCCATCACACTTGCGCTTTGGCTGGGCTCTCCCTGGCTCGACCAGTTTTTCGGGCTGGACCTTCCCACGGCCGTCGTGGCGGTCGTGCCGGCGGCCTTGTTGACCGCTACGAGGGTCATCAGCCGGAAAGACTTCAATTCGCTGGAATGGGACGTGCTCGTGCTTATTGCGGGCGGCATAGCCCTCGGCAAGGGCATGGGCCTCACCGGGCTCGACGTGTGGCTGGTGGAGGCGCTTCCCACCAGTCAGATGAGCTTTTTTGTGCTCGTGGCGTCATGCTGCCTGTTCGTGATCGCTCTGGGCACGGTGATGAGCCACACCGTCGCCACGACCATCGTCATCCCCCTGGCCATGGCCGTGGCGGCCGGGGTCACGACCGAATCACAGGTGCAGGTACTTGCAGTCCTGGTGGCGATTGCGTCGAGCTATGCGGTTGCGTTGCCCATCTCCACGCCTCCCAACGCCATCGCGTATGGCAGTGACCTGGTGGATACCCGCGACATCATGCGGGTCGGGGTGCTGACATGCGTTGTCGCGACGGTTATTATCATTACCACGGGTCCCGCGGTGGTCTCCTGGATTCTCCAGGTCGCGGGTTGAGGCTTCCGCCGCATAGAGGGAGGCTGGGGTCATGAGAGTGCTCGTCAGTGGCGCGTCCGGACTCATTGGTTCAGCGCTGTGTGATGCCTTTTCGCAACGCGGCGACTCTGTTACGAAGCTTGTTCGAAAAGAATGGAGTCCGTCTGAAAACGAGATGCTCTGGAATCCCGCTGCGCCAAATCTGGAACCAGACAAGTTTGAGGGATTTGACGCTGCCATTCATCTGTCCGGCGAAAGCATCGCTTCGGGCCGCTGGACCGAACGGAAAAAAGGGGAGATCATTGAGAGCCGGACCCGCACCACGAAACTGCTCGCCCGCACTTTTCGTGAACTTGATTCGCCCCCTGAAACCTGGGTGGTCGCGTCGGCAACGGGTTTCTACGGCAATTGCGGCGATCGCTGGCTGGACGAGGACCAGCCCTGCGGCGAGACGTTCCTCGCTGAAGTCAGCCGCCAGTGGGAAGAAGCCTCCTACGCCGCCCGTGACATAGGCATCCGCGTGATCAACGCGAGATTCGGCATCGTCATGAGCCGGCAGAAAAGCCCGTTTACCCGAATGCTGCTGCCTTTCAAACTGGGCCTGGGCGGCCCCGCGGGCCCGGGCACCCAGTATCTGAGCTGGATCACGCTGCATGATGCGGTCCGCGCCATTGTGCATGGCATCGCCACGCCATCGCTGGAGGGGCCTGTCAACGTGGTGTCCCCGCATCCTGTTCGTAACAAAGAGCTGGCGGCCGGACTCGGCCGCGCCCTGAGCCGTCCGGCCGTCCTGCCGTTTCCCGCGTTTGCCGCGCGCATGCTGCTCGGAGAGATGGCCGACGAGCTTCTGCTGGCCAGTCAACGGGCGACTCCTCGAAAACTTCTCGAATCCGGCTTCACCTTTGATTACCCTGAACTCGACCAGGCCCTGCGCCTGGTGCTCGAAGCCCGGTAAGCCATGCCGGAACCGCTCACCCCTGCACACGCCCGCAAGTCGGCATCCTGGAAGCAACGGGTTTTTGCCTGGGTGCTTCATGCGGGAAACCGCCTGATGCGGGGCGTGGCCCCGCAGCGGCGAAACCGGCTGTTCAGCATGCTTTCGGGCCGGGTGCTCGAGATTGGGCCCGGTGCAGGCGCCAATCTGCCGTACTATCCGCGCGGCACCACGTTGTTCGGCCTCGAACCCAACCGCTACCTGTTCCGGTATCTTCGGGAAGAAGCCCGCCGATCCGCCAGAACCATGCATCTCATCAAAGGACGGGCCGAATCTCTCGGCCTCCGTGGCAATTCCATCGATGCGGTCGTCTGCACCCATGTCCTGTGCTCCGTAGACGACCTCGATGCGACGTTTCGCGAGATTCTCCGTGTTTTGAAGCCCGGCGGCTTGTTCATTTTCTTCGAACACGTTGCTGCGCCGCGGGCCACCGCGCTCCGCGCCGTGCAGCGGCTCCTGCGCCCGGGATGGCAGAAAGTGGGGGAGGGCTGCCGTCCTGACCGCGAACTGTGGCGCGCTCTCGAAATCGCCGGATTTACCCAGTTGACGTACGAGCATTTTCGAGTGCCCTGGGCCCTTATTGTCTCACCACACCTCGCCGGATGGGCCTTTAAACCATGGAATTCCGCCTGAGCACCCCCGCGCGACCGATCGGCCTGCTGTGCCCCATGGAAATCACGAAATACGGGTCCTGCTCAGCCCCTCGTATCCCCGGCAGAGCAACGGGGGAACGACGGCAGCTGAACAGAATGACGAAAAACCGCCGCCCGAATGCTGGGAAATAAATCGCATCTTTTGCCGAAAGAAGTACTTAACATATTTAAATTAAACAATTTACAGTAAACTGCGGACAAAATCGGCCGAAATCTGCGGCTGGCCCGAAACTTGCTCATTTCCAGCAGGGTAGAGCCTGCTTCCTGCGGAAGCAGGTTACCCGCGAACGGCACCGCCGGTATCCGTGGTGCAACGCCAGCGCTCCGACGCATCTAAAGCGGTGGTATACTTGCGAGGGGAGACGTGGCGGTGTCGACAGGTCATCCGCGAAGGGTTTTGCTGTCTGCTCCGGCCCTGTGACGGCATGCCCAAGCGGCGGGGTTCATATGAGCCTCGACCACAGCATCTGGTATGGGTATACTAGGAGCCGGTCCAACGGGGAGGAATTCCGCAATGCCAACTTTCACGTATGTTGCGCGCGGTCGTGACGGAAAACGTGAGACCGGCAAAATGACAGCCGAAAACCGCCAGGCAGTTGTTCGAACACTGCAGGGAAAAGGAATGGTTCCCGAACGTGTCGAAGTGCTGGGGGGAGAGAAAAAGGCCCGGCGCGACCCCAAGGTCAAGACCTCGGAGCTGCTTGTGTTCACGCGCCAGCTGTCCACCATCGTAAACGCCGGCCTGCCTCTGCTCCAGGGCTTGGACATTCTTGCCGAACAGACAGAGGATCCGCGCTATGCCGCGGTTATTCAGGGCATTGCAGACGATGTCGAGGCCGGCGAGACCTTTTCCGACGCTCTGCGGAAACATCCCCGAATCTATTCAGACCTCTTTGTCAGCATGATTCGCGCGGGTGAAGCCAGCGGCAACCTGGACGGGGTGTTGCTGCAACTTGCTGAATACCTGGAATCCATGGAAGAGCTGAAACGGCGCATTCGCTCCGCCATGACCTATCCCGTTGTAGCGTTGAGCATGATTCTGCTGATCGCCGCGGGGCTGATCATTTTTGTTGTGCCGCAGTTTGCGGAGATCTTTTCGGGGTTTGGCCGGCAGCTCCCCGCGCCGACCCGCGTGCTGATTGCGGCCAGTTCGTTTCTCAAACAATGGTACGGCATGCCGCTGATCATTGCCGTGATTGTCGCGGCAGTCTTCATCGTGCGCATGTACGGCTCGACATCGACGGGCAGATTCCACCTTGACTCACTTAAACTGCAGATGCCGATTTTCGGGAAACTCCTCCGCAAAGTGGCCATCAGCCGCTTCGCCCGCACGCTCAGCACCCTGACCCGCAGCGGTGTGAACATCCTCGGCGCTATGGAAATTGTCGAGCGAACCGCCGGCAACGAAGTCTTCGCGCGTGCCATCAGCACAGCGGCGGATTGTGTGCGCAACGGCGAAACACTGGCCGATCCGCTCGCGCGAAGCGGCCAGTTCCCCGCGATGGTGACCCGCATGATTGGCGTCGGAGAAAAGACCGGCGCCCTGGAACAGATGCTGCAGAAGGTGTCGGATTTCTACGATTCGGAGGTCCGTGCCGCGGTGGATGCCTTGACCAGCATGATCGAGCCTATCTTGATTCTGCTGATGGGCCTGGTGGTGGGCGGCATTGTGGTCGCCCTGTTCATGCCCATCCTGCAGCTCTCGGGGCTTGTGCAGCAATAGGAACCGGCCGGGATCTCGCCTGATGGACGGGATGATGTTCGGAATGAAGGCAGCCTGGTCGCGCCCGTGCGGGAATTGCGGGGTTCACCGGCCAAATAGGCTAAAGTCTAAGGGTTGCGTGGTCGATAATATCGGGTGAGGTAGCGTCTGTACGCTATCTAAACCGTGAAAGTCGCGCATGGTGCAGGAGGATGGTCCATGTCGGGAGCGTTTTCCGCGGGCGGACTCATTACCGGGCTGGATACTAACGCATTGATCGCACAGCTCATCGCGCTGGAGCGCCGGCCAATTGCGCGGCTTCAGCAGCGCATTGCTGCTTTGGAGACACAGCGCGGCGCCATCGGCGGTGTGCGCACCCAACTGCAGACCCTGCGCAACCGCGCGGAAGATTTCCGGCTGAACACGGTGTTCGGCCAGTTCCGCACGGCTTCCAGCGAAAATACCGTTCTGGCGACGTCACTTACAGGCGCAAATGCTGCACCGGGCGTGTACACGGTCGAGGTGTTGCAACTCGCCAGCGCCACCATTGCCCGCAGCAGCAGCGCGCTCGGTGCCGCCATCTCCCCGGATGCCGCGCTCAGCGGCAGCGGCATCCATACCGAGGTCACCGCGGGCAGCTTCACCATCAACGGCACAACGTTCACCATTGACCCCGACACCCAGAGCCTCAACGATATCCTGGCCGAGATCAACAGCAGCGGCATCGGGGTGCAGGCTCACTACGATCCGGCCGAAGACAAAGTCACTCTGGAAAACAGCAGCGCCGGAGACACGAGCCTCATCAACTTCGGCGCATCTACTGACACCAGCAATTTTCTTGCCGCGCTCCATCTGACCGGCGCCTACCAGGCTACCGGCGATAACGGCGCCACCGTCGTCACGAGTTCGCGAAACCTCGGCGCGGTGGATATGTCGGCGGCCCTCAGCGACGGCGCGTTTCGAAACGGCGCGGTGACCGCGGGCAGCTTCCGGATCAACGGCATCCAGATCAATGTCGATCCCCTGACCGATACGCTGGGCAGCATCATCACGGCAATCAACGCCTCCGACGCGCGGGTTACGGCCTCGTATGACGAAGTAAGCGACACACTTCGAATCGTCTCGGACACGCCCGGCAGCCGCACGATTTCCTTCGAATCCGGTACCAGCAACTTCCTCGACGTCATGAACCTGACCACAGCCGTCCAGACCGCCGGCAGCGACGCGCAATTCAAAATCGACGGCGGCGCGATCCAAACTCGCAACACCAATGCCGTCACCGACGCCATTCCGGGCGTCACTCTCAACCTGCGTGGCGTGGGCACGAGCAACGTCACCGTCGAAACCGATACGGATGCCATTGTCGAGAGAGTGCGGGGACTCCTGACTGCGCTGAACGACGCGCTGGACGGAATCCGCAGGCAGACCGGGCGCGGCGCGACGCTTCAAGGAGATTCCAGCATTTCCATGATCTCCAGCCATCTTCAGTACCTCATGTTCAGCAAGGTTGAAGGAGCGGGGGACGCATTCAGTACCCTTCTTGAAATCGGCATCTCCACCGGCAGCGCGTTCGATTCCGAAGCCGGGGGGCGATTTGAATTGGATGAAGAGGCGTTTCTCGCCAGGTTGCGGGAAAACCCTGAAAGTCTCGAGCGGCTTTTTTCCAACAACGAACAAACCGGTATCGCCAACGTCCTTTCCAGCTACCTCGAAGGCGCAACATCCACGACGGGATTCCTCAATCAGCGAATTCGAGGCGGCGGGAGCGTCGATTCTCAGATTCAGGCGTATAACGACCGTATCGCCCGGCTCGAATACATCATTGCCCGGCATGAAGAGCGCTATCGCGCCCAGTTCGCCCGGCTCGAACAAATGGCTTCGCAATACCGATCCCAGGGGTTCTCGTTGTTGGGACTGGGAAGCGGCTTTTCGGTGTAGTCCGGCGTTTCCGGTATAACTTGGCAGGAGAGGCGCAATGGGAGATGCTCAAACCACCGCACAGCTGGGCGCCTACAAGAGGGTGGACGTCGAGACCACGTCCCAGGGCAAGCTCATTGTGCTGTTGTTCAATGGCGCCATTCAGCGAGCCGAAGAGGCGAAGCGCCATATTGCGGCGGGCCGCATCGGAAACGTCCACAACAACCTCATCCGGGCCCAGGAAATCCTTGGCGAACTCCGCAGTGCCCTGGACATGAAAACCGGCGCAATCGCTCAGAACCTCGACCGCATCTACGAATACCTTCAGCACCTCCTCATTACGGCAAACCTCCGCAAAGAGATCGAGCCCATCGACGAATGTCTCTCGCACCTGACAACGCTGCGCGATACCTGGAAAGAGGCCTTTGAAAAGCTCGCGGCGGAGGGCCAGCCTGTAAACCCCCCGGCCATGCACCAGCACGGGGCCTCCCTGATGAATCTCAGGGGATAGCGTTTCTCCACCCGAGACTGGTATTCTATCCGGCGCCAGGGGCGATTGGGCCCGTGGAAAGTTGAGCCGTGGCTTTCAACCGGTGGCGGTGGCAGGCCCGGTTGGCTGTTTTGTATACAAGCTATGAGAATAGTATACTTAGTACAGAAACCTGACGGTTTTGGCTAAGCTGTGATGCGAAGAAGGGGCCCTCGTGTCGGATAAGGCAGCGGAACATAACTACCGCATGGCGCTCATGTTCTATCGCACCGAGCGCTATGAGGACGCTATGGCCATCCTGGATGACCTGGCCCTCGAATTCCCTGACAGTAAACACGTCTTATATGCTCTGGCCAAGTGTTTTGCCAAAGTCGGCCGCTACCAGGAAGCCCGGGCGCTATGCCAGGAATTGGCCGAAAGGCACCAGGATGAACGGGCAGCGACGCTGCTCGAACGTATCGGCGACCGCCCGGACTCCTACATCCCTCAGAACACGTTTCAAGAGGCCCCGCCAGAGCTGCCGCCGGATATTGGCGTTCGCGAAGAAGGTGCGGCCGAGGATTCTTCAACCCAGGCAGCAACGCCTGCGAGCGACACCACCTCGTCGTGGATGTCGTCTACGCCGGCGGGCCTTATGTATGACTCCAGCCCCGAGAAAGAGAGCTCATACAGCTCGGCCGGCTCCTATTCGACGCCTCTTTCTGATGCCGTCACTCCGTTCATTACGCCTCCACCCCTGAGCGAATTCGAAGAGAAGCCGGTGCCGGGTCCGTCCACGCCGCCTGCGCTCGAGACCACCCCGGTTGAAGAGCCCGCGAAAAAGCCTTTTATCTCCAACGGGATGATCGCAGTCATTGCGCTGGCACTCGCCGGGGCCGTGCTGATCCTGTGGGTGGCGTTTGGGCCGCGCCAGTTCGTATTTCCTGATGATCATACGATGGGCACCCTTGTGATTCGCGAAATTGACGGCTCACATGTGCGTTGGCGCGACTATGGGGCCGCCCAGGGACAAACGTCGTTCCCCAAATGGGAATACATCGGCCTGAACGCATCCCCTGAACTCACGGAAGCCGACCTGGTTCTGCTGCAGAAAGCCTCCTGGCTCAAACAGCTCGACCTCAGCAAATCGAACGTCACAGACGAGATGATCGACGCGTTGGCCGAATTGCGGCAGCTTCGCGTCCTGGATGTCCGGGACACCCAGCTGTCGGAAGAAGGGATTGCCCGCCTGCGAAAGTGGCTGCCAGACTGCACGTTGCGGTTTGACGTCGCGTCTGCACCGAAACCTGCTGCTGCTGCGCCGGCGCCCGTTCCTGTGGCCACCGCTGCCCCCAAGCCATCCGAGCCTCCCGCGCCAGCCCCTGCGCCGAAGGCGCCCACCCCCAAACCGCCCGAACCTGTCACTCCAGCGACGCCGCCCGGGCCCCGTGAGCTGATCTTCGCGGATATGGTGGGTGATGTGCAGGTCAAGGCGTGGGATGCCCTCGACAGCACCGACTGGAAGTCGTTTCAACCGGCCAAGGGGCGTGTGGTTGTCCCCGCCGAGCGGATCGTAAAGCTGGTCGTGAAAGCCGGCTCCGCGCAGCTCCGCGCCATTCAGCTGCTGAGCCCGGATGACCTGCATTCGCTGGACGTGAGCGCAGCCCGCCTGGAAGACGATGCCGCGCCCATCGTGGCCCGTTTTACCGGTTTGCGCTCTCTTCTAGCCGATGATGCGCAAATTACGAATAAGGGCCTGACTCAGCTGTGCGCACTGACTGGACTGCGGGAGCTTTCCCTGGCTGGCGCCGACAAATATGACGCCGCTGGAATGGCAAAGTTTTCAGCGCTCACCTCGCTGGAACGGCTCACCTTGCGGGGAGGCAATGTCAACGATGAATGCCTGCAACACCTCGCCGGTCTCACGGCGCTCCGCCGCCTCGACCTCTCACGAACGGCGGTTTCGGATGCCGGACTGGCGTCGCTCGCCAAGCTCTCTCAGTTGACGGAACTGAATCTGTCCCACACGCAAGTCTCCGGTCCGGGCCTGGTCCATTTGCAAGCGCTTCGAAGTCTTCAACGGTTAGACCTTGCCGGCAACTCAATCAACGAAGAAGGGTTGCAACATCTGGCCCAATGCCGGCACCTGCAGTTTATTCAGATGGATGGGCCCGACATCACGGATGCCAGCATCTTGGTTTTGGCACAAATCCCAACGTTGCGCCAGGTCAACCTGGCCAACACCGGCGTCAGCGCTGAGGGTGCGGCTGCCCTGAAAAAAGCCATGCCTGGATGCTCGGTACTCCTTTCAAAATCTCGGCAATGACCCTCCACCGCCCCGGCTTTGAGCCCGGCAGACGACGGAAACCCTCTGCTTTTTCATGTCAGGCCGCACCGCCGCCATCACCTCGTGAGCGATGCTCCCCATGCCCCGGAAAATCCTGCCCGGCCCTGCGGCTCATGTGACCCATGAAGGCGGGGCGAGTTCCTCCGCAGTTGCGTGAAGCACCCGAAATGCAAGCACGCGGATCCCAGCGCTCCCGACATAATTGCTCCGTGTAGCTGAGCGGGAATGCCATACGGCCGCCTGGAAGACAACGCCGTCAGGTTGCGGCGATTGCGAGAAGCAGTTGAACTTTTGGCGGGTTTCGCCTATTTTAGGCAATTCTCAAAAGGGGGGGATGTTCTCCCTATGCGCTTTGAATTCAGATTGGCTTGAGCACGCTTTGGCCTCGGCGTGGTTGCTGCCGATTTGCCAGGGTCTCAAGGGCCGGTGGTATCATGGAAGAAAACTCCACAATATTCGGTTCTACCGTGACTCCGTCATGCGAATTTGGTGCAGGCACTGGGGTTAGATTTGAGCATGAGTATTGATTTTTTCAAGAAATCAATTCTTTATTCCAAAACCCAGTATCTGACACACCATTGGGAGTGTGAAAAAAATGTCCAGCCCGCAAGACTAATCCGAGAATCACGATGAGCGCATATAGAGGCAGAGATATCCCGTGGTTGTCAGTGGTGCGCTTCCATAAGGAGGTCGTCACACGCGCGGAGCAGGGGTTCTTCTCCCTTTCCGGTCGCGATGACCAAGCCGAACGATGGACGAGCCTCCCGAACTTCGAACCATCCGATCTCGCAGGTCCATGGCAGATCGACTGCGACGGTATCCGCAGCCTGCCATTCCGGCTCGCCTTCGAACAAGGCCAGCACGAGAGCCTCTTTCTTGGTGGCCCCTGCTTCCTCGGCTGGTCGAAGTCTATGCGCGAAGAATGGATGCCTCAATGGCGCCCTCTCCTCTATCGGGAGGTCGAACTTCGGCCCAATGGCTCGCGCTTCGAGATTGTGCCAAGAGAAGGCTCTTGGAGTGTTACGCCGCTTATCTACAGCCTGCTCGATCAACTCGAGACGAGTGTCGGCGATTCACCCGACGAGTTCGCGGCCAGTCTCATCGAAAAGGCCGCCGGTTATCGGCAACTAGAACAGGCACCACTCGACCGCTGCATCTTCCGGGCAGTCTTCTCCGAGGTTCCCGAGACTGAGGCCGAGTTCACAAAGAAGATCCGTCGCGATACCTTTGATGTTCAGCCCACTCCTTGGGTGCTCTTCGCCCCGACCCGTGACTTCTCAGCATTCACTCGCCACCTGATGCAGGACTATGAGCGTCTCGAAGCACTCCTGACCCGAAATCCGGACCAGATCGGCGGCCTCCGACTGCTCGAAGACCAGCCCACGACATTGCCGGTGACGCAGACGGAGGTTCTCCCGCTTGTGCCCCTGAATGATTCACAACGGATGGCGGTGCAGCGCATTCTCGAGGAGCATCCGCTCACTGTGATCAGCGGCCCGCCGGGGACTGGCAAGAGTCAAGTCGTTGTTTCGCTTCTGCTCAATGCTTGGGCCCGCGGGCAAACGGTGCTTTTCGCGAGCAATAACAACAAAGCAGTGGACGTTGTTCGCGAACGCGTCGAGAGGTTCGAGTCGGAGTTCCCGATTGCGGTGCGAGCAGGAGCAAGACACAAGCAGAACATTCAAGAAGTTCTTCGACGCACACTCAACATGGCCGCCGTGACCAACGGAGAAGATGCTCTGGGTGTCGACGTCGAGAGACTCCGTCGGCAACGGATCCACCTTCTTGACAGGAAGCGCGAGCTACAAAGTGAACTAGAGACGAAGCTTCCGCAACGCATCGACGAATCTAGGAAAACCGCGCTCCGGGCATACGGTGAGTACCGCAAAACGCTTGCCTCGATTGCGGATCAGAACCACGCGCTCGAGGTGGAAAAGGAAAAGCTGGGATTCGAGGACAAGTGTTTCACGAAGATCGAGTCGTCGGTCGAAGATACGGCAGGCTGGCTCCAGCGCATGCAGCTTTTTAAGGATCTTATTGCACGGGACAACCAGCGGCGACAGAAACTCCTGGCAGAAATTGCCGATCGAGAGCGGCACCGGGACCGGGCTATCGAGGAAGTCGGCCTGTCCGTGGCGGAAGCTGGGGATTGGAGGTGGTTGCTCACCGGGCCAAGCCCAGAGATCCTGGCGGATTTCGATCAGCGGCTTCGCGTGATACTTGACAAACCCGTCGAGCAGGCACTGGAACCCATAGAATGGCGAGAAGAGTTCGACCGCTGGAGGTCTGGTGAGCAGGCTAATGGCTGGGCCACTGAGGCGCGCGAGTTTGCTGAGGTCGTGCTCCGCAGCTGCGCCAAACTCGCCCCGAAGCTAGGGAAGATCCGGCAGCTTTCCGCTGCTGTCGGTGAAGGTCGCTCCAAGGTCAGTGCGATCGGCATGCCGACCGATGTGGAAATTCCTTTGGAGCATCTTCGGGGCTGGAAGGCCGACTTTGCCGAGTACGTGACGCATGAGGGTCGATGGTTCGACTTCCTCCCGTGGTCTGAGCTTTCGCGCCTGCGTCGCAGTCTTCGCCGCCACGAAAAACAGATAAGGTCGGGCTTGCCCCTGGAATTCTGGACGCGGATTGGCACGCTGAATGACGCTGGCCGGGCTCAGATCGCACCCATCATTGAGGTAATAGGCCGGTGGATTGAACTTCGAGACGCGTGGCAATCCGCTCAGACGCTGATCGGGGAAATCGAAGATCGCTTTCAGGAGCTTCGATCGCAGGCCGCTGCACTGCGGCTCCGGGACGTACCAAGCTCGCCGAGCATCGAGGCGTGGGCGCATATCGTTACCCAATGCGAAACGACCGCATCCCTTGCCGACGCCGCAGCACGAGCATGGAAGCGACGTACTGAAAAAGAGGAGACACAAGAGCAACTTCGGACGATTGCGAAAGAGTGGTCAAGGCTTGCGAGCGGCGTACCCATCCGAGAAGCCTGGCGTCGTGGGCAAGGCGTAAACTTCGACGGAGCCCTCCGCGACCTGGCCGATGCACCTGGGCAAGAGACCGTCAATGCCGCGCGGGCTGCGGTTTACACCGGAAGCCTAACGCATCTCGTTGAATGTTGGCAGGCTGCGAGTGACCATGAGCAGGCCGCGAGCCAGCTGCGGGCTGACTTTAAAGCCGTGCCCGAGCCGGTGGAGCATGTCAAGGCTTGGTGGCGCGAGCGTCCGAACAGCGCATTCGTCCTTGCCGGCCAATCGTTGAACTGGCCCGATATTGAAGAAGCCCGGGAGCAGATCGAGGTCGTGTCGGCCTTATGTGACCGCTGGCGCGCATTCGACAAGACCACACGACCAAGCATGGAGGCGAAGGCCCAACAGGAGTTGGAGTGGGCAGTCGCCAAGCTTGGCCAGGCGGTTGAAGCTCTCCCCGAGGGCTCAGAGCGGATCCAGGTCACAAAGGTCTTCGATCTAATCAAGAAAGAGCCTGAGAGTGATTGGCCAGTCTACGACCTCAATGACGCGTTCGCCGAATTCAGCCCTGACCGGATCAGGGCGAAGATTGGACGCATTGAGGTAGAGCTTGAGAAGGGTTCATTCGAGGATGCTAAGGCGAAGTGGCTCGAGCGAATCCGAGGCGACGATGATGCTATTCGTGCGGTCGATCGACTGGAGAGAGCGCTCCGGCGTCATAGGGGAGTCTTTGTCGAGAGCGAATACCAGACCTTCCGTGCCGCGCTCCGTGCCGTGCCGATCTGGATCACAACTGCTCAAGCATCACAGGCTATCCCTCTCGCTTCTGAACTCTTCGACATTGTCATTATTGATGAAGCGTCGCAGTGTACGCTCACCAACTTGCTGCCTCTCATGTACCGTGCCCGGACGCTCACGGTCATTGGAGATGAACACCAGCTACCGGCAATACCGACCCTCCAGGAATCGGAGGAGCTGGCGCTCGCCCGGAAATACGGCATCGAGGAACACCTCTCGCTGGTCGGGCACGCTACGAATGATGTCTACAAGACAGCGACCGCGTCGCTTCCGCGCAGGCGTTCGGATGTTCTCATGCTCAATGAACACTTCCGCAGCAACCCGCAGATCATCGGCTTCTCAAACCGATACATCTACTTGCAGCGCCTCGAACTTAAGAAAGACCCGAGTTGGGGCGCAAGATTGCCGATCGGCAGCGGCGTCCATGTTTTTCCAGTTACGGGTCTTGCCAAGCGCGGACCGAATGATCGCAGCTGGGTCAATGTGCCGGAAGCTGAAGAGGTCCTAAAGCGCGTTCAACAGCTTAAGCAGGGCGATTCACGTTCGCTCAGCCTTGGCGTCGTGACACCGTTTGCCGCCCAGAAAGAGACGCTCCGGGAAAGGCTGGACAAGCTGCAGCTCTCCTCCGAGGTCCTCGTCGATACAGCTTACGGATTCCAGGGCGATGAGCGCGATGTGATAATCTTTAGCCCAGTCGTGGCCAAGGGTATTACGGTCTCGGCAAGCCGTTGGGTGGAATCTCCACCAAACCTAATCAACGTCGCTATCACCCGAGCCCGCGAGGCTGTCTTCGTTGTGGGTGACATTGATTACTGCCTCCAGCAGGATGGCTTCCTGCGGAAGCTGGCCCTCTATTGTCGAGACATCCAATTACTTCGAGACACGAGTCCCGCCGAGCTCGAGCTGTTCAGCTGGATGGTCGTCAAGGGGTGGGAGCCAAATATTCATCCGAATGTTGGCGATACTGAGGTTGACTTCATTCTTAAGTCCGCCAGCGGACTCCGCCTCGTCATCGAGGTAGATGGGCGATCACACCTCCAGATGATCGAGCAGGACAGGGCCCGCACAGCATATCTCCAAGGCCAGGGATATGAGGTCCTGCGCATTCCTGCGCGAGAGGTGTTTGAGACGCCTTTCGAAGTGATTCACAGAATCGAGCAATCTCTTGCATAGCTGCATTGGAGATTCAGTGCCTTAGAGATACGGATGAACAAGAGGAGAGAGCTAAGCGGCGAACAACAGCATGTCTAAAGACTGCAAAATACGCATAAAAAATCGGCAGGCTCCGCGTTATTCAACTTACCGAAAAAAGAAACCGAGACCTCCAGGCGATTGATTCAGACCAAAATGAGCGTCAAAACGATGTGACTCGTTAAGTCGGCCCAATTCGAGGGCAACCGCAGCGTAGCCAAGTCCTGTGCGACAAAAAATTCGATCTTCGTGCGCTCCATTAAGGTAAGATGGTGTAGGCCATCGGGATCCCATTCGCTCTTGGTTGATCGTCACCTCTAGGAATACCGAAGGGGTCTCGAGGTTTTCTTCCTTGACGACTCCTGCCTTAAGACTCACCAACAGGAAAGAATAAAAGCAAAAACCGTACACTTAGTATTCGAATGGGCGAGTTTTACTCAAAAACCCGCTATAGTAGACAAAACACGACACAATCGGAGGACTCTCGATGAAGCCTCGCCCCGATCTGCTGACCAAAGACGCGCCGACGAATGCTGAGGTGTTCCAGCTCACTGACGAGGCCATACCCTCGTGCCATGTCTACATGGAGGCGCAAATCTTCACGCCGGATTCGAAGCGTTTTGTCTTACACCGAAGCGCCCATCCCCACGGCAGCAATAAGTCGGATCCCGAACACCGCTATCTTCTCTGCGACCTGGAGAATGGGGGAGAACTGTCGCCTCTTACCGATGAGCTCGGCGTGACCGCACCTTCCGTCTCGCCGGACGGCACTTATATGTATTATTTCATAAACGAAACCAGCCTGAATGCCGGCCAGTTGACGCTCAAGCGCGTCCGTCTGGACGGGTCCGACCGCGAAACCCTGATGGTCCTCGATGCGCCCCCTCCGGGCGCGGCGTGCATTCCCAGCCACATCTATCCGCTTTCCACCATTTCCTCCGATGGAAAACGGCTGGCACTGTCGGCCTTCTTCGGAGATGGCGACACCGAAGACGCCCCATTCGGGCTGATGGTCTTTGACCTCGAAAAAGGAGCGGTCCGCGTTGTTTTGGCCGGAGCTACCTGGCTCAATATGCATCCCCAGTACTGCCGCTCCACCGCGCCCGAGGCCGCCCACGATATCCTCATTCAGGAGAACCACGGCTCTGAATATACGAAAGACGGCAACTGCACCCGCCTGGTCGGCGGTGATGGTGCGGACATTCACCTCATTCGCGACGATGGATCGGACTTCCGCAGCCTCCCCTGGGGCCGCGATGGGAATGAGTTTTGCCAGGGGCACCAGTGCTGGCTCGGAGACTCCACTCTCGCCATCACCAGCACGAGCGTCCGCGATTCACGCCACTGCGAACTCATCCTGAGTCCTCCTGCGTCCTTTGCCGGCCACATAGGCATCAGCACGCCCGGCGGCCAACGAAATAACCTCAGCCGCGTCTTTCCCAAACCCGCGTTTTACCACTTCGCCACCGACCTGGCGGGCAAACGGCTGATCACCGATGCCCGTATCGGCAACACGTGGCTGCTCTTTACCGCGGAGTTCGGCCCGGCGCCGGACGACCCCCTCACGAACTGGCAATTCGTGCTTGATTCCCAGACGGATGCCATCAAAAAGACTGCCCATATCCACCCGTTCCTCTCCCGGGACGGGACCACGGGCTTCTTCAACTCTGAGGAATCCGGCGTCCTTCAGGCCTACATGGTGACTGGCCTGTTCCCAACCTGACCGCCCCAGGCACCCCAAGCCAAATGCCTTGAGAATCCCCTCGCCCGGAAGCAAGCCTCGGCCGGAGGTGCCCTTTAATGAAACCAGGCGCCGCCCCGGTCCGCTTCTCTTTCCTGAGGCTGTAATCGAGCCCTGCCCGACATATCTGGGACCCGGCCCCTCGCCATCGAATAGTGTCAGATTTGGCTAATCAAAAAGAACTTGACACTGTCATATTTTGTCTGATATAATCCCCTCAGATGAAGCGAGGTTGAAGGAGGAAGGCGTGGGAGCGGAGAACAGAGATCATCCTCAGGAAATGAAGCTGAATGAGCTGGCGGATCGGGCGGGTGTGCCGGCGAGGACCATCCGGCTGTACATCACCCAGGGGCTGCTGCCAGGCCCGTTGAGGGCGGGCCGTAATGCAGCGTACGGAGCAGAGCATCTCGACGCGCTGGCAGCAATCAAAGAGTTTCAACGGCAAGGGCTTACGCTGAGTCAAATCCGCCGGAAGATGGCGGTTGCTGAGGAGGTGGAACAGCCTTTAGCGGCGCCGGTTCAGACCTGGGTTTACCAGGTCGCGCCCGATGTGTCCGTGACGATTCGGGGGGATACCCCGCCGTGGCGGCTTCGGGTTATCCAGAAAGCGCTCGTAGAACTGCAACGGGCGCTCAATGTGCGGGATGATGCCTAAGAGGAGGTCAGGAAATGGCAGCACCACAAGAAGACTCGGGCATTCAGTTCAAAGTTCGCGACAGTAAGACTGGTGAAGACGTGAAGCTGGCCATGGAGGAATTGTGGCTGACGGGAAAGGTGCTTCCTGTCGGGGCGCGGCTCGTCCTGCGGCATGTCTTTAAATCGGCCGAGATCAAGCCCCTCGAGCTGGTCTACACCTACGGTCTGCCTCGGGATGCCACGCTGCGCAGTTTCCGTGTGGTGGGTGAAGGATTCACGGTCGAGTCTGAGCTGAAACTCACTGAGAAAGCCCGGGAAGAATACGAAGAAGGCATCGCGCAAGGGCACCTGGCCGTTCTGAATCGAGTCTACAACGACGGCCTTGCGAGCCTGAGCGTTGGCAACGTGCGTCCCGGTGAGACGGTGGCCGTTTATCTCGAGATCCTGGCGGGGGTTGAACACCACGACGACGGTTTCCGGTTTCGGTTCCCCTTCACCCTGGCGCCGAGTTACCACCGCAAGGCCCGCGTGGCCGTCACGCCGGAAGGCTACGGCGAGATGGAGCTTCCGGAAGATCGCTACGACGACCTGCTCCTTCCTCCGTGGTCGTCCGACGCCCAGAACCTGCACACGGTAGGGTTTGACCTCCTGGTCGAATTCCCGGGTCGTGGCGCCCAGGTGGCGTCCCCGTCTCACTTGCTTGCGGCCCGCATGGGTGATGAGGATTCCGCGTATGTTCAGCTTGCCAACATGGATGATCTACCCAACCGGGACCTGGTGCTTGACGTGAAAATGGAGGCCTCCGAGCCGAAGGTCTTCGCGGGGATTGACAAGGACAGCCAGACCCAGTTCATCGGTGTGGTCCCCTCGACTGCGTTCGGGAAACGCCCCGATACGCCCATGCGGGTGGCTTTTGTCGTGGACCGTTCGGGTTCCATGGGTGGAGCGCCCATGGAGCAGGCCAAGAAGGCCATCCGCGCGTGCCTGGGCGCCCTGAGGCCCGAGGATCAGTTCGGCATCGTAGCCTTTGACGACCGGACCAGTGTGTTTGCCGCCGATCTCGTGCCGGGAACCAGGGAGAACCGTGAAAAAGCGGCGGAATTCCTCTCACGCGTGGACGCACGGGGCGGAACAGAACTGCTGGAGGGGTTGTCTGCCGCTACGAGACTCTTTGGTGAGCCGGGAGGGGATATTTTCCTCCTGACCGACGGGGAGGTCTTTGCCGGCAGCGAGATCATGGCCGGCATGCACGATCGGGGGTTCCGGATCCACTGCCTGGGTATCGGCAGCGCCAGCCAGGACCGCTTCCTCGCCTTGCTCGCGCGCGAAACCGGCGGCGTCAGCCGTTTCATGACGCCCCGGGAACGTGTAGACCTGGCCGCACTCGAGCTGTTTGCCTCCGTAGGCCGCCCCGTGGCAACCGGAGTGGGCTGTATTGTTGCCGGTTCGACGGATGCCAGGCTCAGCCCGGCCCCCGCAGACACGGTCTTCGCCGGAACACCGCTTGTTGTTTATGGAAGCTGCCCTGCGGACGCCGAATGCGTGCTGCAGCTCAAATTCGAGGGCGCTGACGGCTCCGGCACCTTGGAATACCCCATCGCCGCGGCCCCCAGCGACCTGGCGGAAACGCTGCGCCTCTTGCGCGGTGCGCGCCTGATCACTGATTTGGAATCCCAGCTGTCGCAGGCCGGGACAGAATCCGGCCCCAAAGGAAAGCGTTCGGCCAATCGTGTCAGGGAACTGCTCAAAAAGGCGAGTCAAGAATACGGACTGGCCTCTCAGGTCATGTCGCTCGTCGCCGTGGTCAAACGCGAAGGCGATGTCGAAGGTGAACTCCCCAAGATCACCGTGATCCCTGTCGGCATGCCTCAGGACACAGATTTTGCGGGTTATTTTGCTTACAGTGCTCCGCCGGCATCCTTTGACACGCTCGAGTGGAGTGGAACAGTCCGTTTGTGCAGAATGGCCACCTATTCTGTCAGGGACGTTAGCTCGCCCCCGGATCTCGGCATTGCCGACCTTCGCGCCCCCGCCTCCCACGAGAGTCACGCGCGCCTTGCCTCGGAGGATCGACTGGTCGAATTGGCAGCGCTCCTTGAGCCCGACGGCGGCATGCCCGGCGACGATCTGGAAGAGCGGATACTGGCGTCTCTGCTGGCCCTGCTGGCGTTTTACGGCGAAGGCCACGACTTCAATCGCGGGCCTTTCGCCCGGCACATGGAACGGCTCGCCACATGGCTTGAGCAGGCCGACAGGTCCATGCTCAGCGATGAACACCGCGATATCATCACCCGTGTGCTTGATGCAATCGATGCCAAGCGAGCGGTTCACGGGTTTGGAGCCGAAATCGCGAACAAGTTCATTCTGGAGGATGAAATGGACGCCCCGGCGGCCTGGGCGTCCCTCCGGAAGGCGTTCGACCAGAGTGCATACGGTGAGCTGTAATCCGCGTGCGGCGTGAATCCGTTTACAACGGCGGGCACGGAGTCTGGTCTCCGTGCCCGCCGTGCGTTTTCTTTTCGCATCGGGGCAGGCGAAGCCCGCTCACTATCCCGGCGGACTGGTCCGCGCCGGCTCGCCGGGCGCCCGCCGGCGCTAATACTGGCAACGAATCTGCTGGTGCCCGCGCGCCTGGGGCAACACGACGGCCTCCTGCTCGATCCTCCCCGGGGCGCCGTTCACGGTCACCGATTTCGGGGCGCTCCGGCTGGGGTGGCGCACCATCACCCGCAGATCCACGGGTATCTTGCCCGCGGGCGGATCCACGTCGATCACGACGGCATCGTCCGAGGCGTGCGTGCGCACGGCCATTTTCCCGTAATACGTCGGCGCATCTTCCACGATGATCGACTCGCCCGGCTCAAACCACCGGCGTGGACAACCGCGAAGCAGCCACAACATGCCCGGTTCCTGGTCGTCGACGACCATCCGCCGCATCATGTCGAGCAGCCGCCCGTTGCCGGATGAGTTCGGCTGAAACGGCGCATAATTCGCGTCACTCACATGGATTCGCTCCACGGTCTGGAGGCAGTCCTGCGAAAGGCCATACGAAAGGTTTGAGTAGAGAATCAGCAGGGCCTTCTCGATTTCCCCCCGGGCCAGCAGGTTCTCGAAATATCCACGCTCAGAGTTGATCACATACCAGAACGGGTTGCGCTTGCCCAGTTCCTTTGGTCTGTCCATGCGGTTGGTCAGGCCAATCATCGTGCCCCACGTCTGCTCAAGATAGGCGAGCATCGCGTCGAACCGCTCGTCCGTACGAGCGTCCAGCAGTCCCGTGGCGAACATGCAGCTCGGCCCGTCCGCCCACCACAGCCCGGCCTGTTCGTCCTCGCGGGTCGCCACCAGATTGGGCACAAACAGCAGCCCCGTGTCCGGATCCACATACTGGGCCCGTTCTATCGCCTCCAGCAGGCAGTCCCGATATTCCGCGGCCTCCGCTACGAGACGCTCCGCTTCCGGCAGCCCTGCCGTCCGAAAGGCCTCCGCCATCTCCACCATGCCTTTCCAGGTGTAGACGTCAGAGAAGAAGAAATAGTGCCATCCTTCCCAGTCATGGACGCGGCCCCGCGGCAGCATCCCGTAATACTTCACCTTTTCGCCGGTCTCCGTGAACTGCCGCGTGTGAGCCCGTTCACCCTGCACCCAATCCCAGGCCGCCAGCATGCTCGCCTTGTTCTCGTTCAGCCACGCGGTATCGCCCGAATACCGGAATTTTGACGCCAGTGCCCACAGGATTGAGCCCGTTTCGCTCGTCCACCGCAGCAGAAAGTTGCCGGTGTAACAACCATGCGCGGACTGCGTCTCGCCTTCAGGTTTACGGCCCGGCTCAGCATATTGCCCGATGCCCGACTGCCGTTCCGTGAAGAAGCGCAGAACGGGTTCCAGCTCCTTGTGATATCCCAACGCACAGAGCGGCACCATCATATGTGCGCTTTCCCACGGCCATACCCCTTCCCACATGGGCGCCTGGAACGGTTCACGCCACGGCCGCTCGGGGTTCTTGCGATGATTGGCCAGGCACGACAGGATCAGGTGCCGGTAGACGTTGTTCAGCCGCGGTTCCGGCGTTGTGAGCTTCATGCCCGGCGCCAGCCCGTTGTCCCAGTAAGCTTCCGCCCACGCCAGGGCCGCGTCAAACGTTATTTCACGCAACAGCGCGGCATCCTCGGGCGGAAAGAACTCCGGCGCCCCCGCAATCGCAAGATCCAGCGTCGCTGTCTCGCCGCTCTGCAGTTCAAAGGTGAATGCCACTACGTTGCGCAGCACCTCCGGAAACAGCGGGTTCGCCGTGTGCGTCTCCAGGGTCTCAAGTGTATCCACGCGCACCTGCGGCCCGGCCCGAAAGACCAGCGCCGCCCGGCCCTCCGCAAACACTGCGTCCCCATCTATACGCAACCCCATCGAAGGCTCCAGCCAGCGGGAAGCCGAAGCCAGAAAGGGGCTGTAATTGCTGTTTTGCGTGCCGTGCATCCGGCCGATGAGCGTATACAGCGGTATCCGCTGCGGTTCCCCGGTTGTATTGCGCACTGTCATCCGCACCACGGCCACCTGGGGCTCACGCCCCGTGACCGTCTCCTCATCCCGAGGCAGGATCGTCAATGCGGTCTGATGTACCTCGCACGACGCCGCGTTCCACACACTTTTCACGATGGGCTGATAGCCGCGGTGCAGGCTCCGCCTGACCGCGTACATGTCCGGCAGTTCAAACGGTTCCCCGCACGCAAAACCCAATCCGAACGCGTCTCTCGCGCGCCCCAGGGCGATCGAAAGGTCTGGCTGCACATGCACGAACTCCGCCGCGTAGCGCGGCTGGATCGGCATCCGTTTCGTCATCGGTGCGGCCATGCCGCCCAACTCGTCCCACGACACCTCGTGCTGCTCCGCGGCCACGCTGTCGAGCGTGGGGGAGAGGAGAAAACGCTCCCACGCACGTTCATAGGCCGGCGCCGCCTGCTCGCGCGACAGACGATTTCGTTCGACCGCTTTTACGTCTTCACGCGCCGCCTGACGCACCAGATCAAAATCCGGCGCCTCCGCCGTGGGCGAAAGTGTCACCTCATCGATAGCCGCATCCGCTTCATGCCCTTCGAGCACGCCCATCCACCGCGTGACGCAGGGGAGCGAACCCACATGGAACCATTCCGCCTGGCGCGGCAAACCGGCCCCGCCAGACAAGCGGTGGCGAAGCACTCCATCCACATACAGCGCCCGGCACGGCACGGATTCGTCCCAGCAGACCATGAGGTGATGCCACTCACCCGCGCGCCAGTCCACCTTGGCCGCGAGCCCCTCGATCGCGCCATCCGGGCCGAACTGCACCATGCCCTGGCCGTCGCCGCCCAGAAAGCCCAGGATGATGCGCGCCCCGCCATCCGGATTAGTAATCCCCCAGAAAAAACGTTCGCCAAACGAGTGCACGCTGTCCCAGTTCGGACGCACCCACATCGAAAGCGTGCCTTGGGTCGGGTCGAATCCTCCCGCAACCGGATACGTCAGTACCGCCCCTTTTTGAAACTCCGCCGCCTGCCCACTGCGCCCCTCCGTCAATCGGACACCCTCATTCCGGAGCGGCGCTTCACCGCCCTCCGAGACAAAGCCGCCGTCAAACAGAATCCGCGCCGGCGCGGCCGCCTCGCCCGCTTCCACCTCGCTCGCCTCCATCTCGCCAGCCCCCATCCCCGCCAATCCCACCAACATCGCAATGACCAGACTCATGGCTCTGCTCCTGTCTACAGGGACACCACAGCGCATTATATCCCTGGCACCACCGCCACCGCCGCAAGGGGAGCGGGAGGTGGATTCCACTTACGCCCGCGAGACTGTAGAACGCCGCAGCGGCGATCCGGGCTCAATTTTGGCGTGGATCGACAAAAATGTCCATCTGCAACGGACGCGCCAAAAAAGATTTTGGAAGCCATTACTGCAGCAACCGTCCCCGTATTCAAATTCTAAGTGCACGGTTTTAGGTTTTGTTTTTTCCAGGAGGTGAGTTTTAAAGGAAGACCTGTCATGAACAAAGACATCGGGACCCCTTCGGTATTCTTGGAGGTGACGATCAACCAAGAGCAAAAGGAATCCCGATGTCCTTCATCCATCTTACCTCAATGGAGTGCACGAAGATCGAATTTTTTGCCGCACAGGGATAGAGCTACGCAGCGATTGCACGCGAATTGGGTCGGCATTGCGCGACAATCTGCCGCGAATACCGGCACAACAAGAGCTCCAGCGCTGGAACATTGCCTCGTGCGCGTTTCTAGCGCTCAACCGGCGGGACAGAGGTCAGGTCTTACCTCTCTTGGGGACCACACTCTCTCTTGATCATCTCCAATGCCCAGTCCAGTGCGTCGAGCACTCCCTTTAGCTTCACTGGGTCTGCCAGCACAGATAAATCTATCGAAGGGTTTATATTTATGTCGTCCTCGGGGATGGAAATGCCGGGAATGGCATTCAACCGTTTACGCAATTCGTGGCGGTTTTCGTCGCTGTCGAAGTAGGGGCGCCTTTTCATGGGGTCGAACAGGATGAGGATACGCCCATTTGTGCGGACATAGACCAGATAGTGTGACATCCCCGCCAGGTCCAAGACCGGTGTATAAGTGCCAGTCGCTCTCCCCTTTCCCCACTCAATTCTTGAAAACCTCTCTTTCGCCCACGCGAGAATTTTCCTGGCAGTTTCGGCTATGTCTTTCCCGCAATTCTTGGTTAACTTTTTGAAGAAACGCTCCTCATCCCACTGCCGGCCGCTTCGCGAGGGTTTCTTGCGCTCGGCCTCTGCCGTCAGACCGATCACACGAGGCACAAGGGTTTTCTGCCCCTGGCCCACATACTGTTTGATCTCGACAGCCAGGACTTCCGCGGGGTCCATCTGTTCATTCAAAAACTCCACGATGCGGCGCAGTTCGCGGGGAATACTGTCCGCGACAAACACGAGCCGCACCTTTCCGGCAGTCAAATTCGTTTTCACCTGTTCCCAAAACGCCTCCTGATCGATCTCTTCGCCGAAGCACTCCACGAGTTTGGCCTCAGGCTGGACGTCTTGTTCCTCGCAAAGAGCGTCGAAACGGGCCTGAATCTTCTCGACGGGCCAATAGGCGACGCCGTTTGCGGCATAATCCAGCATCTGGCCTATCACCTCGCGCCGGATGCGGTGGTCGGTGCTCCGCTTGACCTCAATGAGCGTGGGGACGCCGTCTTGGTCCAAAAAGAGGTGGTCGAGAGACCAGAGGTCGCGACCTTGCTCTTCCCCGGGCACACCGTACTCTCGCGCTATCAACAACCACTTCCTCGGAGAGTCTGGATTCATCTGCTCCCCCGCCAGCAGGTCGGGATAGTCGGCCAGGAGCTTCTGAAAGATAGCCTCCGTTTCGTGCTGTGCCTCTTCCATCCGTACCAGTTCCTTGTTGCCTTTGATGAGAAAAATTCCACCAGACATTACTTATTACTCCTTTTCCTTTGCAGGCCGTCGTCATCCCCCGCGCCAAGATCGCATGTACACTGGGCTGTTGGCAGCGTTTAACTAAGTCACAGGATGCCATCTTCCGCCGTCTGAGACAAGGCTGCCAACGCCTCCGTCTGGAGGGCGCGGGGGGTGGTACCTTGTTGTCATGCCGGCCTCCGAGAAACCACGGTTAGCCCAATCTTCATTAGGGCACACGGTCTGCGCAATTTGGCCAAACGGTTAATGTATGACCCAGTGCAAGTTGCAATTTGGAACAGTCCAATTTAGATTTACAGGCAGTTTGCCTGGTCGTCACACAGGGGATCCTGGCAAGGACATTAAGCTCGAACGCGGGGGAGACAATTTCAATTGAGCAAGCGAAAATCCAGCAGAACTTTCAGCGCCGAATACGAGCGGCTTCGCAATATCGACGGCGTCTTTTGGGGAAATGAGGACGATTATCTGCAGTCTGAACGCGACCCATTCGGGGCGCTTCGAGAGCCAAGGCAAGCCGAGGTGCTCGCCCCGGGGGATAGGCGGTATCCGGAGGAAGGCTATCAACATATACCCGACACGGAATACGTTTTCGGCGATTCCGGCGTTCGTGTTTACGAGGCCGCAAGGAAATCCGATGAAGCCCTGGCCGAAGTGCTATACGAGACCCTCGGAATCGACGCACGCCAGCTGGGGGAAGGGAATTCGAGGCTTCTCAATCTGGCAAATCTCACGGAGCGGTTCGGCACCGAAGCTTTTGGCGCCTATTTGCCGTGGCACGCTTTCGCGAAGAGCCGCCGAACGCCGTGGGGCATGTACCTGTTTCTCGACCTGCTGCTCGCTTGGGCGGCGTCCCTGTATGACAAGTGGCCGGCCTCTAAGCCGACGTTTCTATACGTGCTCAGGCTCGTAATCCAGATCGTATACAGGCACGAACTCTTTCACTATCACGTTGAACGCTTCTCTACGCGACACGAGATCATGATACGACAGCCTGTCTACCGGCCATACACAGAGAAAGTCATTCCTGCCGTTGCCCGTACAGAACATTGGCTGGAAGAAGCCCTGGCCCAGGCAGTGGTGTTGAATAGCCGACTGGTCACAAACCGCGCCGGCATGCAGATAGCGGCCCTGCAGAAGCTCTTGGTCCCAGAATTCAAGTGCTTCCCCGCAGGATACTGTCACTTTGAGTGCCTCGCCTATGGTGGGCCCGACATAGCGCATCGCGTCTTTGCAAGCCAGATCCTGACTGCAACTACCTCGAGGGAGTCTTTCGTTACTGATATTGCAGTCCCCAAGACTGAGTATTCTGACGACGACAAGAAAGTCCCGGGTTACTTGGCCTGGCGCCCTGACGTATTCTCGCGTTTCCAGCTCGCCACCCCCAAAGTCAACAGATTCTGGCGGTTCGCGAACAGAAACAACGTCACCACGGTACGTCAGGGCCCCGGAGACCACCAGGTCCTTGAAGTTGGCGGAGAACGGTTTCAATTGAACGTGATCAACGGCCATGTGGACAAAGCCTCGCTCAAGAAGCTCGCCAAGATACGGAACTGCTCGGTGTTCAGTCTGATTCAGGCCATCAACGCGTGCTAAGGCACGCCTGCAAGGAGGTCCTGCGATGACCGAACTTGGACGTTTGGAAAAGGTTGATTTGCGCAACGCCTGGGCGACGGAAGCCGGGGACTTCACCCCTTGGCTGGCCGGGGAAGAGAACATCCAGTTGCTTTCTGAAACCGTTGGCCTTGAACTCGAGCTCCAAGCCACCGAGAAGGAGGTTGGGCCCTTCCGCGCGGACATTCTGTGCAAGGATGTGGCTACGGACCAGTGGGTCCTTATTGAGAACCAATTGGAGCGCACGGACCATACTCATCTCGGCCAACTGCTGACGTACGCGGCTGGTTTGGATGTCGTGACGATAATCTGGATTGCCCAGCGATTCACTGCGGAACACCGTGCTGCCCTTGATTGGCTTAATACTGTCACGCGCGAAGAGGTCGGTTTCTTCGGCTTAGAGATCGAACTGTGGCGCATCGGCGACTCCCCCCTTGCCCCGAAGTTCAACATTGTCTGCAAGCCGAACGAATGGTCACGCGCGGTGAAGACGACAACAGAGTCCACCGGTCCCTGGCTCGAATTCTGGAGCGCGTTTCGGGATTACGTTGAGTCTCAAGGCAATCCAGTCAAATGCCGTCAGCCGGGGAGAACGGGATGGATGAGTTTCGCTGTAGGGCGTTCGAACACGGGCCTCTATGCTGGGTATAGCAGAACCGACGCTCTTTGGTCTGTCGGCCTGTATTTGACGGGAGAATTTCGTGAAGAGTTCTTTCAACAACTGCTCAAGCGCAAAGACGAGATTGAGCACGAATTGGGATTCGAACTAGTCTGGGGATTCCCCGGCTTTAAAGACAAGTACATATCTGTCCGAGCCCCTGGCATCGAACTATCTGCCCGCGAACAATGGATCGAACAGCATGAGTGGCTCCTGCGAAAGCTGATAATGATGGACAAGGTCTTTCGGTCCCGAATCGCTGTGCTGCGTGCGCCAGGAGAACCGGAAAGTACAGATGCATAGGGAATCCCAAGTCTTCAGATTTTAGTGTAGCCCCGAGACGGGTCGCGCAATGCATTCAGAACCGGCTGGGGCCGTACCCGCGCCTGGAACCGTGATCGGAGCCGAAAAGGGTGACCTGTTTATTGTGAAACGGACACGTGCGCACGTCCGAAATCACTGATCGGATTGCTCCGAAATACCCGGCTTGTGGTGCCCCTCCAAGGAGGAGCACCACAAAAAACCTCGTAGACCAAGCCTCTTGCCTCTACCCAGAGGTCTCGTGCTGCCATCCCGCGAACGGAAGAAATAATTGTCGCTTAGCGGAATTCCTGATCGTCGCCGGATAGGCAGCATCTTTTGAAAGGCGTCATGTGTCATCATGCCAGAGCTGTTCAGGTATCGGCTCGCCACCACCACCGGCGATCGCCCACTGCGACCAGGTGCTCACGCCCGACTCTTGGACATTGCTCAAATGTGCTGCAAAAGGCTCAAGCTCTATGCTCAATCTATGAGCACTGTGCTCAATTTGCAAGAGAGACGGTGGGGTACGGGTACCCCGGCACGCTGGCTTTCCCTGATATCCGTTGCTTTTGACATAGATCCGGATTTGGCACGTGATATGCTTTTCAATACCCGAATACTTCAACCGATTGGCGCCTCGTTTTGAGGGCACCTTTCTATGCTGGAAAACCTCATTGCGTGATTGTAGTATCCGTTATATGAATACTTATTCACTACTTTGAAGGGACTTCCCCGCGATGCCAGACGAATTCCTCGCTCATGTACATAATGGCCCGCCAGTGAAATTTCATGCACTAGATAAGCACCTTCATGAAACGGCTGCGACTGCAGCCAGCTTTGGCGAGGCTTTCAAATCGTCAGAGTGGAGTTTCCTGGCGGGGCTCTGGCACGACATTGGTAAATACCTGCCTGATTTCCAGCGGAGACTTCGTGGGGGGGATGTCCGAGTGGAACACTCAGGCATTGGCGCGGTGCTTGCTCATTCAAAAGGCGACGCGGGGCTGCCTCTCGCGTTTGTAATTGCGGGTCACCACGGCGCTCTACCCAATTTGATCGAGAGTGAAGAGGACTGCCCTTCACCGCTCAGGGAGAGAATCCGGAAAAACCAATCACGTTTGCAGGAAATCGAACCGAGCCTTCCCTCCGAGATCGTTGATGCAACTCTGGCGCCACTACCTCCGTACGTACACTCAGACAGGAAGACTGTGGAATTCTGGACACGCTTTTTGTTTTCCACCCTGGTGGACGCCGATTGGCTTGACACGGAGGCGTTCTTTGAACCAGAGAGGCGCGCCTGTCGAGGCTCTCGGGACGCTCTTCCCAGACTTTGTGGGCAGCTCGATAGCTACCTCGAGCATCTGGCCGACGCCTTGGAAGAAAGTGAGCGGCAGAGGCCCATAAACGCAGTGAGAGAGCACGTGCTAAACGCCTGCAAAGCAGCCGCGTGCCGTCCGCCCGGGCTGTTTTCGCTCACAGCCCCTACGGGCAGCGGAAAGACTCTGTCCTCAATGGCATTTGCTCTTAAGCACGGTGTAAAACACGGTCTCCGCCGTGTGATCGTGGTGTTGCCGTTTACAAGCATCATTGAGCAGAACGCTGAGGTATACCGCAAAGCACTGGGCGCTGGAGCAGTGCTTGAACACCACTCGAACTTCGATACTTCCAGAATCGCCAGGGAATACGGTGAAGAGAGTGCGCGCCGTCATGAACTGGCAACGGAGAACTGGGATGCTCCCATTATTGTCACAACCACCGTGCAGTTCTTTGAATCGCTTTTTTCGAACCGGCGGGGGGTCTGCCGAAAACTGCACAATATAGCCCGAAGCGCCATTATCCTTGATGAGGTGCAGGCGCTCGCCCCCGAGATGCTTCTACCTGTCTTGGATGGCCTTCGCGAACTCTCCTCGCACTACGGTTGCACCGTCCTTCTGTCCACCGCCACCCCACCGGCTCTGACAAGACGCGAAAGTCTGCCCTCCGGCCTTGAAGACGTCTACGAGATCATCCCCCATCCGCTGCAACTCGCACAGGAACTTAAGCGGGTCCAATATCTGTGGCCCCAACAGGGAGAGGTGACCGACTGGGAGAACTTGTGCGAGCGGATGGCAGAGCACGACCAGTGTCTTGCTGTGCTGCATCGACGGGCAGATGCGCGCGAGGTTGCGGAAATGCTCGCAGCGCGCTTAGGGGAAGGGCGCGTCTATCATCTGTCTGCCCTGATGTGTCCCAAGCACCGCGCGACCACTATCGCAGCGGTGAGAGAAGCCCTGAGATGCGGCAAGCCCTGCCATTTGGTGTCCACTCAATTGATCGAAGCAGGTGTCGACATCGACTTTCCTGCCGTCTTCCGCGCCATGGCAGGTCTCGACAGCATCGTGCAGGCCGCAGGCCGATGCAATCGCGAGGGAAAAAACAGAACCGGGCAGGTTGTGGTGTTTCGTGCTCCCACCCCGCCCCCTGCGGGAGTCCCCCGAAAAGGGACGGAGGTGGCTGAGAGAATGCTCGCCGAATCCGGTTCGCTTGACGCAACAGACCCGGCTACCTTCGAAACCTACTTCCGCATGCTCTATTTCGCTTCAAATCTCGACAAACGAGGTATCCAGCGCGACCGCGAGTTATTCAATTTTGCGACGGTAGCACGTAATTTTCGACTAATAGAAGACGGCTTCACGAAATGCGTGGTCGTTCCGTATGCAGAAAGCCTGAGCATCGTAGAACGCATCCGAACCGCTGGGCCCTCCCGTGAATTCCTGCGGGAATTACAGCCATACATTGTATACATCTACGAACAGGCCTTCCATAGAATGGCCGCTCAGGGAGCCTTCGAAGAACTCTGCGAAGGGGTTTACGTGTTGACTCAGATTTTCGAACCCCTTTACACCGAGAAGTATGGCCTGGCAGCGGGCGATATTGAGCCGCCCGATCCCACGAAGTTAGTGGTTTAGCCAAAACGGAAAGGAACAATTGCCATGGAACGAAGTCCCACACTGGCCCTTCGCGCGCGCGGCCCTTTGGCCATCTTCACGCGCCCAGAACTTAAGACGGAGCGCGTGAGCTACCCGGTAATGACGCCGTCTGCGGCACGCGGGCTGCTTGAAGCCGTACTTTGGAAACCCGCCATCGCCTGGCGCATAGAACGGATTAAGGTGCTTAATGAGATTCACTTCACCGCATTCCGGCGGAATGAAGTCAACTCAAAGGCATCGACTCCAAAGCTCAAGGTCCTCACAAACGGTGGCACCACCACCCACTACTTTGCAGACGAGGACCGTGCACAGCGGAATACCATCGCCTTGCGCGATGTGGACTATGTCATTGAGGCGCACTTTGAGATGACGCCCAAGGCCGGCGCTCCTGACAACGTCAATAAGTTCATCGAGATGTTCTCCCGGCGGGTGGCTAGAGGTCAGCATTTCCACCAACCTTATCTGGGCTGTCGCGAGTGCATTGCCGATGTCATGCCCGCTGACAATGCACCGCCGCCCATTTCTGCCACGCGCGACCTCGGCATCATGTTGTGGGACATTCACTACGGCCCGAAAAGGAATGAACCCCGCTTCTTCGTCGCACGCCTCGAAAGCGGTGTCCTCGAAATTCCCGCGGGGCTTGAAGCTTCACGTGGCATCCTGATGAAAGGGGGTGCGGCATGATTCTTCAGGCGCTTCACGAATTGGCACAGGAGACTAAGCTCCTGCCGGATCCGGACTACGAGCCAAAGCCTATCTCCTACTTGGTGCATTTGGATCAGAATGGGAAGCTTCTCGGCCTGATCAATACCAAAGAGGAACCGCCCGAGAGGAAAGGCAAGAGGGGGAAGCCAACGCCCAAGAGCTTTGCGGTGCCGCGTTGCGGGGGGCGCACCAGCGGAGACCGAGCATTTTTCCTCCATGACAAAGCGGAGTACGTCTTTGGGATCGATCCTGATGGAAAGCGAGAGACGGAGAAGCTCAAGCAGAGGGCCGCACTGTTTCTCGAGGAAGTCGAACAATGTACTCGAACGGTCTCAGATCCTGGCGTGCATGCGGTGTTGCGGTTTCTCCGAGACGTGAAGGAGGGGAGGCAGGTTATCCCTCTGCCTGAAGATTGCGCCACCAATGACCTCTTTGCTTTCGTGGTGGCGCCCGAAGTCGACCAACTGGTAACAGACCGTGCCGCTGTGCGTGATTTCTGGAAAGCCCGGAGGCGCGCCGAGGATGACGCAGAAAGCGGCATGTGTTTGGTGCTCGGCAAGGAAGCAGCGCTTGCCGACCTGTTTCCGGCGCTCAAGAAGATCCCGGGAGGAAGCACGAGCGGCGTTGCACTGGTTTCCTTTAACAAGCCGGCCTTCGAATCGTACGGCCTGAAAGGAAACAGGAACGCTACGGTGTCACGAGACGCCGCCGAAGCCTGTGCGACCGCCCTTAACCGCCTGCTCGATACCAGCTATCCCCACCCGACCCGACCGGGAGAGACTCTTCCCAAGCGCAGGATCCAGATCAGCGCAGACACCGTAGTTGTTTTCTGGGCAAAAGGAAGCGAAAGCGATGCCGCGTGCGACATCTTTGGGGGCTTGCTGGAAGGGGACCCCGCGCTGGTGGGAGAGATCTACCGAAGCATCTGGCGTGGAAAATCGCCCCATCTGAACGATCCCTCTGCCTTCTACGCCCTTACGCTGACCGGTACACAAGGGCGAGCTGTCGTACGCGACTGGTTCGAGACTACCGTGTCTGAGGTGATGGACCATATTGCCGCATATTTCGAGGACATTGACATTGTTCGGAACACTCCTCCACCAAAGGAGGGAGAATTGCCCCCGACCTTCTCGATCAGCCGTCTGATGGAGTCGATGGCGTTCCAAGGCAACCGCGCCGAGATACCCGCGCAACTTGCCGCCCAGTTCGTCCATGCTGCCCTGAATGGGGGACCGTTCCCTTTCGCCGTGCTCACACGGGCGGTACAGCGCACGCGCGCGGAAATCGGCAGAGACAAGTGGCAGGATTTGGAACGACGCGATGCACGCGCCGCCCTGATTAAGGCTGTTCTTAATCGCAGAGGTTCAACTAAGGAGATTCAGAAAGCCATGGATCGCGAAAACAAAAGCCCGGGATACTTGCTCGGAAGGCTTATGGCCGTCGTCGAGCGAATGCAGCAACTCGCCTTGGGAAACGTGAACGCCACGGTCGTTGACCGCTTCTTTGGCGGCGCGTCGGCAACGCCGGTTGCCGTTGTTCCCCGGCTGCTGAAGAACATGCGCAACCATGCCGCAAAGGCCCGCGGCGAGAGTTCCAAGGCGGCCACAGCGACGTGGCTCGAGAAAGAAGTCGACGCCATTCTGGCCGATGTCAACACGATTCCCGCGCACCTCCCGATCGAGCAACAGGGTATGTTTGTAATCGGCTACCACCACGAGCGTCATTGGCTCTGGTCCCGGAAGGAAGACCGCGAGGCGTAGGCCCGATGCCGCGTTCCCGAAGTGCTGTGTGGAAAACGAAATGAAGAACCAAGGAGTCTGTTAACCATGAGTATCATCAACAAACGCTACGATTTCGTTCTGCTCTTCGACGTGACCAACGGCAATCCCAACGGTGATCCTGATGCTGGAAACGCACCGCGCATCGATCCGGAGACCGGCCATGGCCTGGTCTCCGATGTCTGTCTCAAGCGCAAGATTCGCAACTATGTGTGTCTCGAGAAATGGACGAATGGTACGCCTGAGCCCGGTTTCGACATTTACGTCAAGGAACGAGCCATCCTCAACCAGCAACATCAACGGGCCTATGACGCCCAGGGCCTCGACGCAAAAGACAAAGATGCCCCCGACAAGGCCCGGGCCTGGATGTGCCAGAACTTCTTCGATGTCCGCATGTTTGGCGCCGTCATGACTACCGGCGTCAATTGCGGTCAGGTGCGGGGCCCCGTTCAGCTCTCCTTCGCCCGTTCCATTGACCCCATCGTTCCGCTCGAGCAGTCGATCACCCGGATGGCCGTCACCACGGAACGTGAAGCTGAGCAACAGGATGGCGGCAACCGCACCATGGGACGCAAGACCATTATTCCCTACGCGCTCTATGCCGGCCACGGGTTCGTTTCTCCTCATCTGGCGCAGCAGACCGGTTTCTCCAATGACGACCTCGAGCTCTTGTGGCGCTCGCTCCAGTCTATGTTCGAGCACGACCGTTCCGCGGCGCGTGGCGAAATGGCCACACGCAGGCTCGTGGTATTTGAACACGAAAGCGCGCTCGGAAACACTCGCGCGCACGAACTCTTCAAGCGCATCACCATTGAACGTGTCGATACATCGAAACCGCCCCGGGCCTACTCGGACTACACCGTCACGGTCAACACGGGGGACCTCCCGCAGGGCATCGCCCTTCGCGAAGTGGTCTGATCACGCGTATGTTCGCTGAAGAAGACTATTTGCCGATCTCGGCCTTACAGCACTTTGCTTTCTGCCCTCGCCAGTGGGCGCTGATACATCTCGAAGGGATGTGGGAAGAAAACGTGCTGACCATCGAGGGGAAGCATCTGCACGAACGCGTAGATGCTTCCCCCTCAGAAATGCATGGCGCCCTGCGCGTCGCGCGGGGGCTGCGTATCCATGCCAAAACTCTGGGGATATATGGCCGGGCGGATGTGGTCGAATTCGAGCGGGCTGACAGTGCCGGCGACTCGATTTCCACTACCCGGCTCCCCAGGCTAAACGGCAGATGGCGTGTCCGTCCGGTGGAGTACAAGCACGGCAAGCCCAAGCTCGACGCCTGCGACGAAGTCCAACTATGTGCCCAAGCCTTATGTCTGGAAGAAATGCTGGACCTGCGCATTGAGGAGGGAGCCATCTTCTATGGGAAACCCAGGCGCAGGAAGACCATCGCGCTCGATGAAGTGCTGCGGTGCACGACACTGGACTCAATCAAGGAAATGCGGGCTCTATGGCTGCGCTGCGAGACTCCCCGCGGCACATACACCGCAAAATGCGACAATTGTTCTCTCCTGGGCTTGTGCCAGCCACGTGTAACAGGCGGAATCAAGAGTGCGCGTGACTACTTTGTGCAGGCTTTGAGCGAACTCGTCGACGTATGGGGAGAGCCACCGTCATGAAGCGACTGCAGAACACATTGTATGTCACAACGCAAGGCTCATATCTTTTGCGCGAGGGAGAAACCGTTAAAGTTCGCGTCAAAGGTGACACAAAACTGCGAGTCCCCATACACACTCTGGGGAATATCATCTGCTTCGGGCGGGTTTCGTGCAGCCCGTTCTTGATGAAATTGTGCGCCGAGCGCCATGTCGGTCTTGCCTTCCTCTCCGAGCATGGGCGCATGTTTGCGCGGATTCAAGGCCCAACAGGGGGTAATGTGTTGTTGCGCAGGGCTCATTATCGACTCGCGGAAACTGAGGAAAGGTCGTCGGACATCGCTCGGAGAATCGTGGCCGCCAAAATTGCCAATTCCCGCAATGTACTGCTTCGATGCGTGCGAGAACGGCCCGAAGACCCGCATTCAGGGGTTATTGCTGCTGCTGCGGATGAGATGAAGCAACGGCTTCGCGCACTGCAGCATCCAATGTCCCTCGCCAGCGTTCGTGGAATCGAAGGGGACGCCGCGAAAAACTACTTTGGGGTCTTTGACCACCTCATAACGGGTGACAAGAAGGCCTTCTTCTTTCGCCAGCGTAACCGTCGGCCGCCTTTGGACAACGTGAATGCGCTCCTATCCTTCCTCTACACAGTCCTTGCCCATGACGTGAGTTCAGCGCTCGAAGCATTCGGGCTGGATGCGGCCGTCGGGTTCCTGCATCGAGACCGGCCCGGAAGGCCCGGACTTGCCCTTGACCTCATGGAAGAACTCCGTCCACACGTTGTGGACAGGCTTGTCCTGGCTTTGGTGAACCGGCGCCAAATCAAGGGTAGTGGCTTTCAAACTACCGAATCCGGCGCCGTGCAAATGAACGACGAAACAAGAAAAGAGGTAATCGTCGCCTATCAAAACCGGAAACAGGAATCCCTGCGGCACCCTTTCCTTGACGAAACCGTCACAATTGGCCTTCTGCCATACCTTCAAGCACAACTGCTGGCACGCCACATCCGGGGAGAGCTTGACGCCTATCCCCCCTTCTTCTGGAAGTAGGATTGGAGGTTCGGTCATGATGGTTCTTATCGCTTATGACGTCAGCACCGAGGACCCACAAGGACAAACACGCCTGAGGCGTGTCGCAAAACTGTGCGAGAGCTACGGTCAACGCGTCCAAAACAGCGTCTTTGAATGTCTACTCGACCCTGCTCAGTTCGCAAGCGTACGTGAGCGGCTGCGTCAGATCATTGACCATAGGTGTGACAGCCTGCGTTTTTATTTTCTCGGAAAGAACTGGAGGCGGCGAGTGGAACACCTGGGCGCCAAGAAAGCATACGACCCGGAAGGACCTCTGGTAGTATAATGAGCCGCGCGAACCCCAAGCGAACCGAAAAATGCCGGGACTTTCGCGGAAGCTGCATCCCCTTGCGCCGCAAAGGGTTCAGAAAACTCCTCGACGGCGCCCCTGTGAATTCAGCCGCTTTCACCAAAGGTCCGCGGAAGGAACACGATAACTCCTTCTGTACCAAGGAATTAGAATAGCTGCAGTCGCTCCCCGTGCGGGAGCGTGGATTGAAACTGGTGTTGACAAATAATGTTACATGCGGTAACAGTCGCTCCCCGTGCGGGAGCGTGGATTGAAACTAATCTAACAAGGAGGATCAAGCGATGCGTCACTGTCGCTCCCCGTGCGGGAGCGTGGATTGAAACCGAATATGGCGCGTGGGATAATGAGGAACTCGGTCGCTCCCCGTGCGGGAGCGTGGATTGAAACCCATGAGCACGCGTGGGTTGCATGGCTTGAGTAGTCGCTCCCCGTGCGGGAGCGTGGATTGAAACTAACTATGTGCTCTCGCATGAGTACGCGTGGGTTGTCGCTCCCCGTGCGGGAGCGTGGATTGAAACATCGTAGCTTCTAATGTAACTATCTGTCAGAAAGTCGCTCCCCGTGCGGGAGCGTGGATTGAAACTGGGTTGCGAGGATCAAAATCTTCCCATTCGCAGTCGCTCCCCGTGCGGGAGCGTGGATTGAAACGGGAAAACATACCAAACGACATGTTGGCATGGAGTCGCTCCCCGTGCGGGAGCGTGGATTGAAACTAGCGCGTTCCTGGTATCTGGTATCGGGCGAGTAGCAGGTCGCTCCCCGTGCGGGAGCGTGGATTGAAACGCGTCTTCCGGGGTGGTAGGGCAAGGCACCTATGTCGCTCCCCGTGCGGGAGCGTGGATTGAAACAGACATAGGAGGATCTTGACATGCAAATTGACATGGGTCGCTCCCCGTGCGGGAGCGTGGATTGAAACTCCATGAAACCATGCCACAAACCCCGGCCAAAGTCGCTCCCCGTGCGGGAGCGTGGATTGAAACTTGTGGACCAGATGCACTTCTTTCAGGACAGGATGTCGCTCCCCGTGCGGGAGCGTGGATTGAAACGCGGTTGCACGCACAACCTGGGCGACACGGTCCTGTCGCTCCCCGTGCGGGAGCGTGGATTGAAACCCGGTCCCGCATTTCGTGCAGCCGGTCGAGTAGGTCGCTCCCCGTGCGGGAGCGTGGATTGAAACGACCAAGAGCGCTACGACGACGGTCTGGAGGCTGTCGCTCCCCGTGCGGGAGCGTGGATTGAAACGCCGAACGTAGTCGGATTGCCGGCCGAGCCGGAGAGTCGCTCCCCGTGCGGGAGCGTGGATTGAAACCGGGGTGTCGAGCAAGGCACCTATGGGGCTTGACCGGTCGCTCCCCGTGCGGGAGCGTGGATTGAAACAATGTGAGGCATTGCAGGCAATTTCAGGAAGTCTTGTCGCTCCCCGTGCGGGAGCGTGGATTGAAACTAGCTGGATTACGCAGGAAGTGATTGCACGTCGCGTCGCTCCCCGTGCGGGAGCGTGGATTGAAACATGCAGACTTGACGCGACCCTTACATAAAACGCCCGTCGCTCCCCGTGCGGGAGCGTGGATTGAAACCAGCGCAACAAGCGCATGGTATATGGTGGTAGCCGTCGCTCCCCGTGCGGGAGCGTGGATTGAAACCCCGCGAGCGGCGATGTCGTGAACAGCCATCGCCAGTCGCTCCCCGTGCGGGAGCGTGGATTGAAACAAGGGACAACGCGCCGGGTATTGGCGGTGGCAGTGTCGCTCCCCGTGCGGGAGCGTGGATTGAAACAAGCGGTGTACGATGAGGCGATGAACGACTAGTTGGTCGCTCCCCGTGCGGGAGCGTGGATTGAAACAAGATTGACATCAAGAACCATGGGGATCATGACCGTCGCTCCCCGTGCGGGAGCGTGGATTGAAACAAGGTGTGCAGACTGTGGTGCAGCGATTTATGATGTCGCTCCCCGTGCGGGAGCGTGGATTGAAACAGGGTTGCGGATTACGTTCTGTCGCATGAGCACGCGTCGCTCCCCGTTGCGGGAGCGTGGATTGAAACAGCCAATCCCAGACGGGCGCGGCGCCCACCATCATGCTGTCGGATGCGGCAGTTTTGTCGCTGGTGGATCCACAGCGGATCCAATTTGCAGCAGAACGAAAAATCGCGCCAGCGACTCACAATGTAAGTCACTGGCGCGACGAGCTTTATATGGCGCGCCTGGTGCGATTCGAACGCACGACCCTCGGCTTAGAAGGCCGATGCTCTATCCACCTGAGCTACAGGCGCGTTGAAGAAGGTTGTCGCAAGCCCGTTGTACCGGCTCCGGAGTTGTGCGGGCCGTCTGAATGCGAGCATGCCGGGATTATCCCATTTCTTGCGGCGGCATGTCCAGATATCCTTCTGGGATGTCGCTTTGGAGCAGCCTTTTGGGACGCTTTTTACGTGAGGCAACCGGGATTGCGCGCACGGAGATTGCTTTGAGCGGGATTTACTCGGGGTGAAACCGCGCCGAGGAGTAGTCCAAGGACTGGACGGCCCCGGGATCAGCGCAGGGGGGATGCGGTTCAGTGGAGAGGCATTTTTGTGGTTTGGAGTGCGTCGGGCTTCGGAGCGGGCCGATCTCCCGGTCTCATGCTGTTGAGGCTGGCTGACACGCCTGCTTGCTCATATTCTAAGTGCGGAGGTTATGTGTTTCAGAGTTCTTGGCGCGGCGGCGGGCGCGTGCCGGAAAATTGAATGGGCATGGCCTGCTTCAGTATACTATCGCCGCTTCTGCCTGAATGTCCGCGATACGACGGGATTCTGATCGGGAAAGGGTTCACAGCGTTTTTGTCTGAGAGTGCTGCATGAGTGCCCACATGCTGGATGCAGTGTGGCTGGCTCCCCATGTAACAGAGAAGGAGACGGAAGATGGCGAAAAAGTACGTATATTTCTTCGGCGGTGGCAAAGCCGAGGGCAAGGCCGAGATGAAGAATCTTCTCGGCGGCAAAGGCGCCAATCTCGCGGAGATGTCGAACCTGGGCATTCCCGTGCCCGCGGGATTCACGATCACCACCGAGATGTGTACTGAATACTATCGGAATAAAGGGAGCTTGCCCAAGAGCCTCATCCCCGAGGTCAACAAGGCCATGGCGAAGGTCGAGAAAGCCATGGGCAAGAAGTATGGCGATGTCAAAAACCCCCTGCTCATGTCGGTCCGGTCGGGTGCGCGCCGCTCGATGCCGGGCATGATGGACACGGTGTTGAACATCGGCCTGAGCACAAAGACCCTCCCCGCGCTGATCAGCCAGTCGGGCGATGAGCGTTTCGCGTACGACGCGTACCGGCGCCTGATCATGATGTATGCCGACGTCGTCATGGAAAAGGCGGCCGGCATTGCCCCGAAGGATGGCGAGTCCGTTCGCGAGAAGCTCGAGCATGCCATGGAGGCGATGAAGAAGGCCAAGGGCGTCACGGACGACCTCGATCTCGATGCCGAAGATCTCAAAAAGCTCTGCGACGAGTTCAAAGCCATCGTCAAGAAGACCATCGGCAAGCCGTTCCCGGATGACGCGACCGAACAGCTCTGGGGCGGCATCCGCGCGGTATTCCAGTCCTGGAATGGCCGCCGCGCCATCTCCTACCGCCGGATTGAAGGCATTCCGGATGACTGGGGCACGGCTGTCAACGTCCAGGCCATGGTCTACGGCAACCTGGGCGACCAGTCCGCGACGGGCGTGGCGTTCACGCGCGACCCGGCCACGGGCGAGAACACCTTTTTCGGCGAGTGGCTTGTCAATGCGCAGGGCGAGGACGTCGTGGCCGGCATCCGGACCCCGCAGCCGCTCAACAAGGCGACCAAGCGCGCCGAGAGCAAGGATATGGTGTCGCTTGAGGAGCAGTGGCCGGCTCTCTACAAGCAGCTGGTCGGGATTCGCAACAAGCTGGAACATCACTACAGGGACATGCAGGACGTCGAGTTCACGATCGAGAACAAGAAGCTCTACATGCTCCAGACCCGCACCGGGAAGCGGACGGGCACGGCGGCCGTGCGCATGGCCGTTGAAATGGCTGAATCGCGCCTGATCGACCGCAACACGGCCATTATGCGCGTCGACCCGATTCAACTCGATGAATTGCTCCACCCGATGCTTGACCCGAAGGAAGAGAAGAAGGCGACCGTGCTTGCCAGTGGGCTTCCCGCGGGGCCGGGCGGCGGCGTGGGCCAGGTTGTGCTTACGGCGGATGAAGCGGAGAAATGGGCGAAACAGGGCAAGAAAGTCATCCTGGTTCGTAACGAGACGTCGCCCGAAGACGTGCACGGCATGCACGTGGCGGAGGCCATACTTACCTCCAAAGGCGGCATGACCAGCCACGCGGCCCTGGTGGCGCGCGGATGGGGCAAATGCTGCATCGTCGGATGCGGAGCGCTGCACATTGATGTCGCCGGGAAAAAGATCACCGTCAATGGCAAGACGATCAAAGAAGGCGACTGGATCTCGATGAACGGAACGCTGGGGAAGGTGTACGAAGGCCGGGTCCCCGTGTTGCCGGCCGAGCCCGAGCGCGACAAGAACTACGCCAAGCTGATGTCGTGGGCAGACCAGCTGCGCCAGATCAACGTCCGCACGAACGCCGAGAGTCCGACGGATGCGGAACAGGCGATCAAATTCGGCGCGGAAGGCATTGGCCTGGCCCGCACCGAGCACATGTTCTTCGAACCCAGCCGCATCATCCACATGCGCGAGATGATTCTGGCCGAGGACGAAGCCACCCGGCGCAACGCCGTCATGAAGCTCTTGCCTTATCAGAAGGCGGACTTCCTGGGCATCTTCAAGGCGATGGCTGGCAAGCCGGTCACGGTGCGGCTGCTGGATCCGCCGCTGCATGAGTTCGTCACGCTGGACGATGCCCAGATTCAGGAGCTGTCCAAGCGGATTAATGTGACGCCCGCTCGCATCAAGGCCCGCATTCAAGAGTTGCACGAGCTGAACCCGATGCTCGGGCACCGCGGCTGCCGCCTCGGGATTGCCTATCCGGAAATCACCGAAATGCAGGCGCGCGCCATTCTTGAAGCGGCGGCTGAGCTGCAGAAGAAGAAGGTCAAGGTGTTCCCGGAGATCATGGTGCCGCTGGTAGGGACAGAGAAAGAGCTGGCCCATCAGGACGCCATCATCCGGCGGGTAGCGGACGAGGTGCAGAAAGCGCACAAGATCAAGCTGAATTACATGGTCGGTACGATGATCGAGATTCCGCGTGCGGCTCTCCTGGCCGACCGGATCGCCGGCGTTGCCGAGTTCTTCAGCTTCGGCACCAACGACCTCACCCAGATGGGCTTCGGCTATTCTCGCGACGACGTTGGCGGCTTCCTGCCGCTGTACCTCGACCAGAAGATCCTGCCCCAGGACCCGTTCCAGGTGCTGGATCAGGAAGGCATTGGCCAGCTGGTTGAGATTGGCATTCAGAAGGGCCGCGCCGCGCGCCCGGGTCTCAAGGTTGGGATTTGCGGAGAGCACGGCGGCGAGCCCGAATCGGTCAAGTTCTGCCACCGCGTGGGCATGGATTACGTGAGCTGCAGCCCGTTCCGCGTGCCGATCGCGCGTTTCGCGGCAGCTCAGGCCGCCCTCGAATGGCCGCGCAAGCCCGCCAAGAAAACGGCTGCCAAGAAATCCGCAGCGAAGAAGAAGGCTCGCGCGAAGAAGTAAAAACGGCTTCTTGGTGAAACAGACGATTGGAACCAGCCCCCGCGAAGGCAATGGCCTCGCGGGGGCTTTTCTGTGTCGCTGCGCTCGTGACCACAGTGGCTGTTGCCGGGGGAAGCGCCCAGCCTGGCCGGTTACAGCATCTGAGTTCGCGACCGGTGGGCGTCGTGTCCCCGCGCCGCCGGTATAGGGTGCGATGGGAGATTGGCAGGGGCGGCGCCTGCGTCGCCCCTGTATCAACGCGCAGGATTTCAGCCGCCTTCACGGAAGAGAGGCGCTATTTCTCCGCAGTCTCCGTTGTTTTGCCCGGTGCATCGACGACGGCGGAGGCGGAGTGCTGCTTATTTTCCTGGGGATGATTTACGCCGCGGAGGCAGTTGCCGTCTGTCCAGGGGGCGATGCCCACGGAGTAATTGGGGTTGAAGCGGCCCAACAGCGTGAAGTGCTCGTCGGTTTTCAACAGGCCCTTGTCATCCTCATAGCACCCGAACCACCACGCGCCATCGAACCAGCAGGTGGTCTGGATCCCCATTTTTGTGTAGCCGCTCTGAATCACATGCCGTTTCACGAAATTGAAGTCCCGGTCGTATTCATAGGCGTAATTCTCAGAGTAGCCCACCGGAAGTCCTCCCACGACGATGAATTTTCCTTCGTGAAAGGCCATCCCTCCGGCGCCATGCACCAGTTCCGGCACGGCCTTCTTTTCCAGCAGTGTGAGATCCTGGTCGTCATAGATGTACACCCAGGAATCCGCCTGGCCGGGCTCCTGGTTGAATTTGCCGAGGTTCACCGCGACGTATACTTTGCCGTCAACCCAGGTCAGGTCGCCCTGATGGCTCGGGGCGGACACGGTTTTCAGCAGCTCGCCCGAGCGATTGGTCTTGACCAGGGCCACGGTGAACGACCAATAAATGTTCTGTTCGTTATCCGTAGCGAGCCCCTGCAAGTGTCCTCCGTAGGTACCCGGACACACGATTTCCTGGGTTGCAGGACCCTGACTCAACCCGGCGACAAGAATGGCGGCAATCAGACAATGCATCAGACAAGCCCTCCTATGCTGTTTTCAGTGACTTTACGGATTTCAGGCAGCGAGATTCAACACGGGGGCTCTTTTTGCCGGCAAAAGAGGCCTTCGGGGAAGAAATGTGGCATGCGGGCGTGCTTTCGCTGGAAAATGTCAGGTTTTGCGGGCGGACTGCAGCCGCTGGAGAGAGAGTCGCCGCCCACCTGCATCCGCGCTCGTTATTTGAGCCGTTTTAATACATTCTCGCGGTATCGGTCCTGGTTCAGGGAGATCTGTTGCAGTTCGGCCTGCGGATATCTCTGCAGCTGGTTCTGCAGCCGGGCCAGGCGTTCCTGGGTGGGGGGATGCGATGCAAAGATGGGAAGCGGGTGGCCTCCGCCGCTGCGTTGCTCTTCCGCGATCAGTTTCTGCATAAACGACACCATGCCATCGGGCCGGTATCCCGCGCGGTACAGGAACTCCATCCCCAGCGCGTCGGCTTCCCGTTCGTTGTCGCGGCTGTAATAACTCATCATCCCCTGTCCGAAGACCCCCGTTGCGATTTTCGCAAGCGCACTGGGCTGTTCGCCGAGCACCAGCTGAGTCAACAGTTCAAAGCCGAACTGCTTGGTCATGGCTTCTCCGTGATGGTGCGCCGCGACGTGCGCGATCTCGTGGGCCATCACACCGGCGAGCTCTGCCTCGTTTTCACAGATTTTCAGCAGCCCCGTATAGAGGTACATATGCCCGCCGGGCAGGGCGAACGCGTTGACGGTGTCCGGGTTATCGATCACCGTAAAACTGTACTGGACGTCCTGGCGTGTGGCGACGCTGCCGAGCCGCGCGCCAATTTGCGAGACGTAGGCCTGCAACGCGGCGTCTTTGGAAACCTTTTCCTGCTTCTCGACTTCTGCTGAAAGCTGTTTGCCCAGCTGAATTTCCTGTTGCGTGGAGAGAATATTGAATTTGACGGGCTCGCCTTCCAGGGTCATGCAGCCCGCCATCGCGAGAATGCTCAGCATGAGCACCGAAAACACCTTGCGCATTGCCGTTCCTTTCCATAACTTGACTGTCATTGCGCAATCCATCGTACGCTATTGCAGTATATCCCGCAACGCCGCAACGAGCGCATCCATTTCCGGGTCCGTGCCGATGCTGATGCGCAGCGCATCCCGAAGCCGGGGGGCGTCAAAATAGCGTACAAATATCCGGCGATCTTTCAGGCGTTCAAATATGGCCTTAGCCTCTGGTTTGCCGCTCCAGTGGGCCAGCACAAAGTTCGCCTGCGACGGCGTCACTGTGAAGCCGAGCGCTTCCAGGGCAGCCGTGGCGCGTTTTCTGGTTGCCGCCACCCGGGCTGCGTTACGCGTCATATACTCATAATCGTGTAACGCTGCCAGGCCGACTTTCTGCGTAACCGCATTGAGGTTGTACGAGTCTTTCGTCTTCAGAAATTCGTTGATGATAGCGGGGTGCGCTACTCCCAGCCCCAGCCGTAACCCGGCCAGGCTGAACGATTTTGAAAAGGTCCGCATCACGATAACGTTGTCGTGGCGTTTAGCGAAATCCATGCAGTTGTCGTCGGCGAAGTCGACGTAGGCCTCATCAAGCACGACCAGCCCCTGAAAACCGCTGCAGAAGCGCTCAACGTCCTCGCGCGGCGCGCAGGTGCCCGTGGGAGCATTCGGCCGCGGCATAAAACAGAGGCGCCCGCCGTGCCCGAAGAACGACACCGGGAGCTGGTACTCGGCATCCAGCGCCACCGCCTCCACCCGCGCGCCATGCAGCCGCGCCAGCGTGTCATAGAGGGTGTAGGTCGGGGAGGTCGTCAGGATGCTGTCGCCGGGATCCACAAACGTGCGGACGGCCATGGCCAGGAGCTCATCCATGCCGTTGCCGGCAATCACCCATTCGGGACCGGGGTAGCCCTGTATCTCCGCCCACCGGGCCCGCAGCTGAATCGACAGCGGGTCGGGGTATTTGCGCAACGCATCCGCGCTCACCTGCGTGAGTGCTTCCAGCGCCCTGGGAGATGGGGGATAGGGGTTTTCGTTGGTATTGAGTTTGACAACATCCGGATCTTTCGGCTGTTCACCGGGGACGTAGCCTTCCACGTCAACCAGCAATGCGCGTGCATACTTCATTTCCGTATCTCCACGGCCCGGGCATGCGCCGTAAATTCTTCGGCCACCGCGAGCCGCATGATGTCGTCGGCGTCCTGCTGCAGCCGCTCCTTCGAATAGGAGACGTAATTCATCACTTTCCGGAAATCTTCCGCCGACAGCGGCGATGAAAACCGCGCCCGCCGCCCGGTCGGCAGGATATGGTTTGGTCCGGCGTAGTAATCCGTCACCGCGACGGGTGTTCCTCCGCCCAGCATCACGGCGCCGGCGTTACGGATATGTGCAAACACGGCCATCGGATCTTCGGTCTGAATGGACAGGTGCTCCGGTGCGAGCACGTTGGTCAGACGAATGGCGTCCTCCAGATCGGGGACTACATACAGGGTCCCGAAATTCGCCAGCGACTCCCGGATGGTTTCCGCCCGAGACAATAATTTCAGCTCCTCTTTGATAACCGATTCGACCCTGCCCGGCAATTCCGCGCATGGCGTTACCAGCATGGCCACTGAATCGGGATTGTGCTCGGCCTGAGCAAGCATCTCCGCCGCGACTTCACGCGGGTTCGCTTTTGCGTCCGCCAGCACCACTACTTCTGATGGTCCGGCTTCCATGTCGATCGCACAAACCGAAGACACAAGCCGTTTGGCCAGGGTTACGTAGATGTTGCCCGGTCCGGTGATTTTCGGCACGGCCGGGACCGTGTTTGTGCCATAAGCCAGTGCGGCGATGGATTGCGCTCCGCCGATCCGGAACACCCGCGTAGCCCCGGCAATCTTCGCAGCAGCAAGCACCAGCGGGTGAATCGTGCCGCCGTACGAGGGGGGAGAGACCATGATGATCTCCTCGACTCCCGCCACTGACGCCGGGGCGATGTTCATCAACACCGAGGACGGATAGAATGCCGTCGCTCCCGGCACATAGACGCCCACGCGCTCCAGCGGCACGATCCGTCTGCCCAGGACCGTGCCATCGGCAGCGGTCTCCTCCCACGATTGCCTCAATTCGCGGGCATGGAACGCGTGAATGTTCGCAAGGGCGCGCTCCAGCGCACCCACCAGCGCGCGGTCAACCTGGCTGAATGCCGCGTCGATGTCCGCGCGCGCGACTTCGAATTCGCCCGGATCCAGGGCTACGCCGTCGAATTGCTTTGTGAACTCGGCCACAGCGGCATCCCCGCGCGTCCGCACGGCTTCCACAATCGCGCGGGTGTTGGCGAGGGGTTCCGCGAGGTGCGCTTCTCCGCCGGCGGATGCGTCCTCTCCCTGTTCAATGGAGCGAATCACGCGTTCCAGTTCATGGCGGTTCGCTATGATCAGTGTTCGCATAGGTCTCTCCCTTTGGGAATATCAGGCCCGCGTGATACGCGCTTTCCGCGTCTTATCCCGCCGCCGGCCGGTTGAAGCCCGGTCTTTTTGGAAGGAACCGGGGGTTAATGCCGCACGCGCTGGATGTCTGCCCCAAGCGCACTCAAACGTTCTTCGATACGTTCATAACCCCGGTCAATATGATACACGCGCGCCACCGCCGTTTCCCCTTTTTCAGCGACCAGTCCGGCAAGCACCAGCGCGGCGCTTGCGCGCAAGTCCGAGGCCATCACCGGCGCGCCACTCAGGCCCTTGACTCCCCGCACAAGGGCCACATTGCCATCCAGGTCGATGTCTGCGCCCATTCGCGCCAGTTCCGCCACCTGCATAAACCGGTTCTCGAATACGGTCTCCCGGATCACGCTGACTCCTTCGGCCACGCAGAGCATGGCCATGGCCTGTGCCTGGAGGTCGGTCGGAAATCCCGGGAACGGCTGGGTCGTGATGTCTACGCTTTTAAACCCGTTTACCGCCCGGGCGCGAATCCGCTGCCCCAGAATCTCAACTTCCGCCCCCGCCTCACGCAGCTTCTGCAGAAAACTCGTCAGGTGCTCCGCGCAGGCGTTTTGAACCGTGACGTCGCCATGTGTGGCCACTCCCGCCAGCAGAAAGGTGCCCGTTTCGATGCGGTCGGGGATAACCGCATGTTCCGCGCCGCCCAGGGCATCCACTCCCACCACAGTAATGAGATCTGTCCCTGCGCCGGAAATTTGCGCTCCCAATTCGTTCAGAAGGATGGCGAGATCGATGATCTCGGGTTCGCGCGCGGCATTCGTCAAGCGTGTGACCCCTTTCGCGCGGCAAGCGGCCATGAGGAGGTTTTCCGTTGCCCCTACGCTGGGGAAGTCCAGCGCGATGTCGGCGCCGCGCAGGCGGCCTTCCGCGACGACGTAGCCTTCCTGGATGCTTATGGAAGCTCCCAGGGCTTCCAGCCCTTTCAGATGGATGTCCACCGGGCGGGTTCCGATAGCGCAGCCCCCCGGCAGCGACACCCGCGCCTTCCCAAAGCGCCCCAGAAGAGGGCCCAGCACGAAAAACGACGCGCGCATCTTCCGCACCAGGTCGTACGGCGCTTCCTGGGAATTGACGCCGGAGGCGTCCAGGGTCATCGAGCGCCCCGTGAAATCTATGCGCATGCCCATCCCGGACAGAATCTTGTCCATAGTGAACACGTCGTGAAGGCACGGTACGTTGTGAAGTACGCACGGTTCCTCGGACAGCAGGGCCGCGGCCATCAACGGCAATGCCGCGTTTTTGGCCCCTCGAACGTACACCGAACCGTGGAGTGGCCGGCCTCCGCGAATCAGGATTTTGTCCATGCCTGGAGTGACGCTCCTTTACTCTGACAGGCGTTTGTTCCGCAATACTAACCCCGCAAAAGATACCGGCCCAGAGCCGGGGAAGGCTCTGGGCCGGGTCGCGTTTCCATATGCCTTACTGCGCAGGCGGGGGTGAAGCCTCCCCGGAACCGCCAACAGGCGTCTCCGCAGGAGATTCATCCACAACGGCCGCTGCGGGTTCCGCTGGAGCGCTTTTTTCGGCCGCCGCCGGGGCGGTTGTGCCGGTCTCGACAGCTTCGGATGCCGCCGCAGGCGCACCGGGCGCGGCCCCGATTCCGGCTTCTTCATAGCCGCTCATGTCGATGGTCTCGGGTTTCACCAGTTCGGGTGCCTGACCCTTCGTGATTCGACCCGAAAGGAGCGACATCGCCAGCGCCAGCAGCAGAAACATCGCCGCCGCCACGTACGTAAGCTTCACCGGGAGGCTTTTGCTCATCCGCGGGCCAAATACCGTATCTGCCCCTCCACCGCCCAGGCCGAACGCGCCGGCAAACCCAACGCCCTTGCCCTTCTGGAGCAGAACGACGGCTATCAAACCCAGACATGCGGGGACATACAGGAGTATGCACACCCACCACAGCCAGCCATGAACCGAGCTATACATCCGTGCAAATTTCCTCTCAGGCTGCCCGCGTTGCCGCCCTGTCCGTTCGGAGCAGGCCGGCCCGGGGCCGTCCCTTGTCTAGGTTAGCTGGTTTTCAGCGACTTCTTCACCAGCTCCGCAAAACCCTCGGCGTTCAACGACGCCCCGCCCACGAGCGAGCCGTCCACATTCGGCTTCGCCATCAGTGCCGCCACATTATCCGGCTTTACGCTGCCGCCGTATTGTATCCGAACCTTATCCGCCACGGCCTCGCCAAACTGGTCCCGGACGAGGCTTCGCACAAAGGCGTGCGCCTCTTCGGCCTGCTCCGGGGTGGCGGTGACGCCCGTGCCAATGGCCCAGACGGGTTCGTATGCGATGGAGGTATTGTCAAAGTCGGATTCCGACAGCCCCATCAGGCCGTTGGTGACCTGGCGAACCAGCACGTCGTTCATCCGGCCGCCCTCACGTTCTTCGAGGGTCTCGCCAATACAGAACATGACCTTCAGGCCGCTGGCCAGCGCAAAGCGCAGCTTTTCATTCAGAAACTCGTCGGATTCGTTGAAATACTGGCGCCGTTCGCTGTGCCCGATGATGGTCCACGTGCATCCTGCGTCTTTCAACATCTGCGGAGATACTTCACCCGTGTAGGCGCCGCTTTCCCGGGTGAAGCAGTTTTGTGCTCCGAGCTGGATCGCGGAGCCTTTCAATGCCTCCGCTACCGGGTACAATGATGTAAACACAGGGCATACAACGACATCGACTCCGTCAATGTCTTTTACAAGCGGTTTCAGCGCGTTTACCAAGGCCAACGATTCGCCCACCAGCTTGTGCATTTTCCAGTTACCCGCGACCAGTGGTTTTCTCACAACATCCCCTTCCATTTTCTGGCCCGCCAAGCAGCGGAATCAGCAACTATCCGAAACAGCTCACAAGCGTATCACACGACCATGCAGGGAAACAAATTCGCGGCAGCAGCGCGCCGGGCTACAGGCCCGCCTGCGTGGTCTCCCCGGGATGAGGCACGGGGAGCCGGCGGCTGCCCAGCGCCGCCAAACCGGCAAAATAGCCCATCATCCAGTCGCGGAAATCGTCGATGAGAGAATAAAACAGCGGGACAACAAACAGCGTCAGGATCGTCCCCGACGTCAGTCCGCCGATCAGAGCCTTACCGAGACTGTGAAACGCGATCTCGCCTCCAACCCCGCCTCCCATGGCCAGGGGCACGCAGCCCAGAATAGTCGTCAGGGCGGTCATCATCACCGGGCGGAACCGGTCCCGGCCGGCCTGGATCGTCGCCTGTAGGCGTTCCGAACCGCCGAGGCGCAACTGATTGATATGGTCAACAATGACGATGCCGTTGTTTACAATCACGCCCACCATCAAGAACATCCCGATGTAGGCGACCGTGTCCATCGACGTTCTCGTCAGGAACATCGTCCACCAGACCCCCATGAAAGCCACCGGTATTGTCGTCAAAATCGACAGCGGCAGAATAAATGACTCGAACAGCGCGCCCATCACGAGGTAAATCATGACAATGGCCAGGATGATCCCCGTGATGAAATTCGCCCGATCCTGCGCGAGCTCCAGCAATTCGTCTCCCAGCTCGATGGAATATCCCCGCGGGAGCGGAAAACTTGCCGCCAGATCCTCCAGATGCTTCTTGATCTGGACCAGATTATCCCCACTCACGTTTGCGGTAATGGTTGCCACGTTTTTGGAGTTGATCCGCGTAATCTGTTTCGGGCTGTAGGCCTTTTCGAAGCGGACCACCCGGTTCAGCGGCACCAGTTCCCCTCTCGGCGTCAGCAGGGAGACATTGTCGAGGCTGGTCTTGCGCTTTCGGTCCTCCTCCCGGAATTGTGCCCAGACAGCAATCTCACGCCCTTCCCGTTTCATATAGGGGAGCCGGGTGCCGCGCAAGGCAAAATCTACGGTTCGTGCCACCACCATGGGATTGATGCCAAACCGTTTCGCCAGTGCCTCATCGATGCTTATCTGAACTTCCTGCCGGTCGCGCTCCGCGTCCGTCTGCACTTCACTTATATCCGGTATTTGCTCCATGAGCCTGCTGAAATGCTGGGATTTTTCCGCAAGAATCGCTGCATGATCTCCCCGCATCCGAACCCGGATCGTCCGCGTCGCCCCCTCCGATTGCGCGATTGAGAAACCCAGCTCGGCGCCGGGCAGCCGCGTGCCGGTTCCCGGCGCGGAGAAGCGTTGCCAGAGGATGTCCATGACTTGTTCCGTGGAAAATGGCAGAGCCCTGCCCTCCGGGTACTCGTCCGGGTCGTACAAAAAGCAGCTGATTTCTCCGCCCTCGGGCCCGTAGTTCACGAATATGTTCTCGATGCCCAGCTCGTCTCGCTGGCCGTTGAGCGCAGTCAGCAGCTGGTCCATGACGGCCCTGGCCATATCCATATCGAAATTCTGGTCGAAATTGACTGCGATGCGAACCTCTCGCGTGTCAATCTCAGGCATGCCCTGCATGCCCACGTGCCTGAACGGGATCACCGCGGTGATGACGCCAAACAGAAAGAGGAGGACTATCGAAGCCAGTCGCCACCGCATTACCCAGTGAAGGGTTCCAATGTATCCGTCAATCAGACTCTGCAATGGATGGACACGCCTGAGCAGATGAATCAGCCGGATCGATTTACCTCCGGGTACCCGCTCGATACATGCGGCCAGCCGGCGCAGAACTGGGTGCTCCGACAGGTTGGACAGCTCTCTCATGCGGCTGCTGGCCAGAGGAATGACCGTCAGTGCAATCACCAGGCTCGCTACGAGAGAGACGGTGATCGGCAGGGAGAATTGCCGCATGTGCTGGCCCATCTCGCCACTCTGCATAAACAGCAGCGATGCAAACACGACGATGGTCGTCAGGGTCGACGCCGTAATCGCCATCCCGACTTCAGAGGCGCCGCGCCGGGCGCTTTCCAGCGGGTCCAGTCCAAGCTGCCGGTACCGGTAGATATTTTCGATGACTACAATCGCGTTGTCCACCAGCATGCCGAGCGCGATGATGAGCGCGCACATTGTGACGATATTCAAAGTCATCCCGATGAAGTACATCACCACCAGGCTGACTACCACCGACGCCGGAATGGCCAGTGCAACCACGAGCGTCGGGCGAATCCGCAACAGAAACAGGAACAGAACCACGATGGCGAGCAGCGCACCTGATTTTCCCGCCTCAATCAGGCTGTCCAGCGATTGACGGATCAATTGGCCCTGATCGAAAAACACGTAGATATCCAGACCTTTGAAATCGGGCTCCTGCCGTGCCTTTTCCAAGGCCTCGTGCACCCGTTTGCACGTCGCAATGGCATTGGCTTCCGCTTCTTTGCGGATCAGAATGAATGCGCCGCCCTTGCCGTCCACCGTGAACTCGCGCTGAAATTCCCGCGCCGCAAACCCGACATTCGCAATGTCTCTCACCCGGAGACCGTTCTGGGCGAGCGGCAGGTTGGATATCTCGTCCGGATGCGTGAATTCGCCGAGCGCCCGTACGTAGAACTTCGTCGGACCGTCCTTCATCTCGCCCACGGTGATGTTCAGGCTGCTGCGCTGGAGTTGCGCCACTACTTCGTACATCGCCACGTGGTGCGCCCGGAGCGCGTCCTGATCGAATTCAATCAGCACTTCCTGTTCCGGCTTGCTGAAGACCTGGACTTCCGCCACCCCGTGCACCCGGAGCAGCTTCGGCTGAAGCAGGGTCCGGATCCGGTGTGCCAGTTCTTCGCCATCGCCCTCCCGGCCCAGTCCGATCAACAGGATCGGCAGCGACTGCGAACTGAATCGAAACAGATAGATGTCGTCGACGCCGGATGGCAGTTTGAGGCGCAGCCGTTCCATACGATCCCGCACCTCCGAGGTCGCGATCGACATCTTGGTGTCCGAGTCAAACAGCAGACGGATGCTGCATCCGTCGCTGTTGGAGGTGGTCGTGATGCGCTTCAGGCTCGACAGCGTACGGAACTCCCCTTCCGCTGGGATCGCGATCTCCGCTTCGACCTGCTCCGGCGTGGCGTTGGGGTAGGGGATCGAGCAACTCATCATCGGGAAGTCCATCCGATGAATGAATTCCAGCGGGATTCTCTGCCACGCGATGGCTCCGAGCCCCATCACCGTGAGCAGCAGCATCGTGACGGTGATCGGCCGCCGGAGCGCCATATCCGTCAACCCGGATTTCATGTCTTGTCCCGGCCGCCAAACACGTGGTAGGCCATCGGAATAATCATCAGCGTAAGCAGCGTGGCCGACGAGAGCCCCGCCATGACCGTAATGGCCATCGGACGCCGGATTTCTGCGCCCTCGCCTGATGATAACGCCATCGGAATCAATCCCAGAACCGTCGTCAGGGTGGTCATCAGGATCGGGCGCAGCCGGACGAGGCCTGCCTGCACCACCGCTTCCCGTTTGGCCATGCCCCGTGCCCGCAGCTGATTCACGTAATCCACGAGCACAATGGCGTTATTGACAACGATGCCGGCAAGAATGATCCCGCCGATGAACACCATAATGCTGATGTTCATCCCCAGAAAATACAGGACGTATACCACCCCGATGAATGCCAGCGGCACCGTAAACAGCACCAGCGCCGGATGCAGAATGGATTCGAACTGGCACGCCATGACCACATAGACCAGGAAGATGGCCAGCAGCAGCGCAAACTGAAGGCTTTGATACGAGGTTGCCAATTCGCGGTTCTGCCCGCCGAGGGTCCAGTCAAAATCGTCCGGCATACGGATCCGGGATACCCGTGCCTCGATATCCCGTGATACCGCGCCCAGATCGCGTCCTTCCACATTCGCCGTGACCAGGGCCACCCGGCGCTGATCGATGCGCCGAACTTCGCTGGGCCCTTCTTTCACGTCGATGCGTGCCACGGTCTCGAGCGGGATGGGCGGCGTACCTTCGATCACGGATACCTGGCGCAGGTCGCGCAGGCTGCTCAATCCTGCCCGGTCCGTCCGAACCCGGATGTCGACTTTTTCGCCGGCCCGGTTGAATTCCGTCGGCGCATCGCCCTGCACCTCATTCCGCAGACGCAGCGCCACCTGATCGGGCGTCAGGCCTTTCGCGGCCAGCATTTCACGGTCCAATCCAATGATCACCTCCGGATAGCCGCGTTTCATGTTCAATTCCGCGTCTTTCAACCCCGGGACGTCTTGGATCGCTGCCAGAATTTCCTGCCCCACGCCGCGCAGGGTGTCAATGTCGTCGCCTTGAATCTGAAGTTCGACGGCGAATTTGAAGCTGAATAAGGCCGGCAGTGTAAACGTGATTTCATTGCCGGTACGGGCGATGATCTCGTGCCGGATTTGTTCGATGATCTCATCTTGATACTGGGCGTTCTCATCCGGATCTTTCAAGGTGACCGTGAACTCCGCCACGTTTTCGCCGCGTTCGCTTTCTGCTTTGGATTTTTCCGAACCCACTTCCACGCTTACGGTGTCGACGAGCGGATAGCTGCGGACAATTTTCTCCACCTGGATCGCCTGCTGCTCGGTCTGTTCAAGCCGGGTGCCTGGAGGGGCTTCCATGCGGATCCCGAATTCTCCTTGTTTCAGCGGCGGTATCAGTTCCGTCCCCAGTTTCGGTATCAACCACCCGGCATGTGCAGACAGGCCCAGCATCGCAATCAGCACCAGGATGCTGTAATTCAGGCTCGAGGTAAGGATGGTCTCGTATGCTTTGCGAAATCCGTTGAATGCCGTCTCGAACAGCCAGAACGGGACCCACAGGAGCAGCGACACCGCCTGGCGTATCACCCAGAATACCGCGACCAGAAGCAGCGAGACGGGGAAAACAACCGATATCAGCAGCGCCGCGATCGACATCAGGAACACGCGCATTCCAAAGAGGAACACGAGACAGGGCGCCAGTAGTGCGCCTTTCACGGCGGCGAGAAAATTCCCCAAAGCACCCCGCCGGGCGCGCCCCTTCCAGGCGGCCGTCAGCGGGCGGAAATCATGATGCGCCGCCTCGCGCAGCCACGCCATTACGTAGTTCCACCCGCGCGGCGCCAGGCCCGCCATCGACGCTAAGCGGCCTCTGCCCGTTGCCCGCCCGTCGTGATAGGCCCGGAGCATCCATACCACATCGCGGTCCGCCAGCAGGCTCAGCGGCGGGCGCGCGGCCACCATCGGGATCAGATACAGCGCGACCAGCAGTGACGCCAGGAGCGAAAAGGTCACCGTCAGGGCCAGGTCGCCAAACAGCTGGCCCGCTATGCCCTCCACGAACGCCAGAGGAAGAAATACGGCCACCGTGGTCAGGGTGGATGCGGTGACCGCGCCGGCCACCTCGTTGGTGCCCCGATCCGCGGCGTTGATCGTGTCGTCGCCCTCCTCCGAGCACCGGAAAATGCTCTCCAGCACCACGATCGAGTTGTCTACGAGCATGCCGACGCCCAGCGCCAGACCGCCCAGGGACATGATATTCAGCGAAACCTCCCGCATGTACATCGGCACAAACGTCGCTATGATCGAAATGGGAATGGAAACCCCGATGATCAGGGTGCTCCGGAGCTGTTTTAAAAAGAAAGCCAGAATAATCAATGCCAGCAGACCGCCCTGGATGGCGGTGTTCTGGACCTCTTCGATCGAAGCCACGATGAAACGGGACTGGTCGCTGACCAGCACGAACTGGCTGCGGTCCGGGTCTGGAAGCCGCGAAAGGAGTGTCCGGCGCAGATCCCGGCTGCGGCGCGTTTCTTCATTCTCTTCCCCGGCGTTCCGCAGCCGGTCAAGACGCTCTGCCGCCAATTCCCAGAAACTGAGTTTCCGCTCAAATCCAAACAGGTCTTTGAGTTTGTTGCACACCTGTACGGTGTTGGCGTCGCCCCATTTGTAGATCTCAAGTTCGACCGCTTCGCCGCCGTTCAGGCGAATCACGGTATCGCGGTCTTTCTCTCCCTGGATGACTTCCGCCACTTGAGACAGGGCTATCGGAATGCCCGCGGGCGGCACGATCAAGGTGTCGCCGATTTCGGATACCGACTTGTATTCATTGACCGTCCGCACCAGGTACTCGGTCTTGCCTTCTTTGAGCCGTCCACCCGAGAGGTTGATGTTCTGCTGAGCGAGCGCGTTGCTGATGCTGTCCAGATTCAAGCCCAGGTTTTTCAGTTTGCGCGAGTCAACCAGAACCTGGATCTCTTCTTTGCGCCCGCCTTTGACCAGCACCTGCGCGATGCCCAGTTCCCCTTCGAGATCGCTCTTGATGTGGCGTTCCGCCGACTCGCGAATCTGGGTCAGGCGCTCCTGTTGCCGCGCCGTATCTTCCGATGTATCCACAATGGCCACGCGCATGATCGGGTCGAGCGTCGGGTCGTAGCGCAGAATGACCGGTTTCTGGGTGACTTCCTGCGGCGGGTCGAACAGGTCCAGGCGATCGCGCACGTCCTGCTGCGCGGTATTCATGTCCGTATCCCACGTGAATTCCAGCACAATTTCGGATAAACCCGGCGAGGATACGCTGCTGATCTGCACCATTCCCGGCACGATCGCCAGCGTCTCCTCCAGCGGGCGCGTCAGCAGCTTTTCCACGTCTTCCGGGGCGGCACCTTCATATTCCGTGCGCACGGTAAGCGTGGGATAGGAGATGTCCGGCATGAGGTTGATCGAAAGGCCTTCGTAGGATTTCCAGCCGAACACCACCAGCGTCAAAAAAACCATCGCCGTGGTTACTGGACGGCGGATGGCCAGGCGATGCTGTTGTATGGGGGGAGACTGCGCTTCACTCATACGTATACTTGACACTTCCTGAGATGGCCACAGGCCCGGAGGCCTGTACAGAACGTACCGTCAGCCGCGCTCGCACAACAGAGCATGAGGCGGCTAGGGCAACCGATGGCGCCGCTGCCGGGATGCCTGGGGGGCCTCTTTTTTCTTTTTGGCCTCTTCAGCCGCTTTCAGCGCTTCCGTTGCACCCAATCCTGCGCTGCGAGCCAGCTCTCTCTCTGCCGTCGTGATGCTGATGCGCGTCCCCGGCTTCAGCGTCTGCTGCCCCAGCGTCACTACCAGGTCGCTTTCATTTAACCCGGAGACAATTTCCGATGCATCGCTGTCTTCGAGGCCCACCTCCACCTCGGTCCGCTCCGCAATCCACTGCTCTGTTTCCATCGCCTCCGGCGCCGCGGCCGCGGCATCGGAGTCAGCTTCCTGCTCGAGTGCCGAAGACTCGCCCCCGTCCGCGCTGTCTTCCATCGCTCTGGGACGCGCCACAAAAACATACGTGCGCGCATTCTCCTCAATCACCGTATCTTTGGGAACCAGGAGCACGTTTTCGTGGGTTTCCATCACCAGACGGACTCGCACAAACGCCGCTTCCCGCAAGCGCGCCTGGGTTGCGCGGCTCAGGCTCAACACCACCTTCACCGTGCCGCTCGTGGGGTCTACGCTCGGGTTAATGCGTGTGATGCGCGCCTCGAATTCTTCTCCGGCAATCGCGTCCACTGTGAATTTGGCGGCCTGCCCTTCCCGGAGCTGCATCAAGTTCTTTTCAGGCGGGCTGATGACAAGCTGGTAGGACGACGGGTCTACGACGGAAAATGCCGGCGTTCCCGTCGACACCAGCATTCCCACCTGGATGTGCCGGTGGGTTACGACGCCGCTGAGGGGCGCACGAATCGTCAAATTGGCCAGCCGGACCTCCTGAATGCGGCGCGTTGCCACTGCATTTTCGTATGCAAACTGGGACGCGTCCCGGTCCTGTTCCGCCAATATTCCCGCATCAAAGGCCTGCCGGGCCCGTTCATAGGCCGTTTTCCGCTCACTTTCTGACACCATAGCCTGGCGCAACGAGGCCTCCGCTTCGGCTTTGTCCAGTTCCGCCAGTACCTGCCCTTCCTTGACCGTGTCTCCCTCATCGGCAAAAACGGCCACGCAGGTCCCCAGAGCTTCCGAAGTCACATCGACGCGTTTCTCGGCCTCGACCCGCGTCGTAGTCTCGAAATAGGCTGAAATATCGCCCCGGCTCGGGCTCTCCACCTCCACGGGGATGACGATCTCGTCGATGGTGAATTCCGGTGCGGCTTTGGCATCCGTGTTCGCACCCGTGGTACCGCCGCATCCGCAGACTGCCCACAAAGCGGCCGCGACGCCCAGAATTCTCAAATAGCTGTACATCGTACCTCCACGCGGGATGGAAATCGCGTTCCAGATAATCCGGTTCGTGTGCAAATCGGCGCATGGTAAAGGGTTTCGCATGGAAACTTCAAGGCCACATGCCACGCCACGCCCGTCCCATCCAGCGGCCTGAATTACAACGGTTTGACCCCGCAGACGGGTGCGAAGTTTCATTTGCGCCAAAATTGGCGGAGGGAGAAGCCGGGGAGCCGGGGCCGCTGGGCTGAGCTGCGGTCCGAAGGGCGCCTACAGCCGTCCGCTGTCTCTCATGTGTGCCCGGCGCGCATTCCGGAATTTCATGCGGATTCCCGGGTCATATTGCGGGTCACCGCTTCGCCGCCACTCGTCGATGAGATGCTCGATGCGCATATCATATTGGGGTGCATAATTGTTCAGGAGGAAAGTCAATTCGCTTTTGATGCGTTTTGCTTTCCCATCCCCGCCCTCGCTCATTTTCGTTCGCAGCTCGTTCAGGCCGGCCTCAATTTGCTTCGAATAGCCTCCGCTGGTGTGCACATCGCTCCGGGGCCCCTTTACCGTGCGTTTGGCCTCTTCCCGGATTGCCATTTTCCATTCAGACTTTGAACGGGCTTTCATGACCGAGTCCTCCTCGCAGCCGGGGAGCCACGACGTTGCCAATTCGATTGAGAAAGTATGGTCTATGTGTCACGCCAAGATCAATTTTCACACTGTCAACGATCGCAGTTTGCGCCAGAGTTAAGCTGCAAACTCTCTGAAAGGCACAAAATCTTGCCGGTCACCGGCGCTCCGCTCAGTCAATCTTTCACTTCATTGCGGGCGTTGAGGTCGGCAAAAAATTCCTGTTTGTGTTGCTACGTGCCCGTCTCCGTGCTACACTACCAGTTAGTTTATTGACATTCAGTCAGGATGCGCAGAAATCCTGTGCGAAGCAGGTATGCGGCGCGAATAAACGCGCCCTTGAACCGGGGAGTTCGGCGTCAAAAGGAAGACCAGTGTCAGACGAGCTTCCAGACAATTCCAGCCAACTTCCGGCGGACCTTCCAGAACAGGGCGCGCAGCCCCCGGAAACGGCGCCGGAGATGGTGCAATCGCCCAACGCCGGCGACGCCGGCCAATCAAACCTGGACACCCTGATCGAACGCCTGCGACTCCGGGATTCGCCCGCCGGCGGGGGAGAGGACACCAGCCAGGCGCCGTCTGCGGCAGGTGCCGGACTTGAACCATCCAATTCGTCAGAGATGGACGAAATCCTCGCGTCGATTGCAGGCGAACAGGACGAGCAAAGCATCGAGGTGGCCGCCGGCGCACCTCGTGCAGTTGCGCCAGTCGCTCCCCCGTTCGACGAGTTCACCCCGGAGGCGAGTTCCGAACTGGATCTCGCGCCGGGCGAGCTGCCCGATCCCGAAGTACCGGTTGCGGGCCTGGATGACCTTGATACCCTGATTGCGCGGGTCGATGACAGCCTTCGCGACAAGGTGGAAAGCCGTGGCCCGAATCCAGAGGCTGAACCAGGTTCACCACCTGCAAAAAAAGAGTCCGGGAAAACCGGCGATATGGATGCCGTTATTGCCGCGCTGACCGGGGGAGGCGCTGGCGCGGACGGGGATGTCGGTTCGGAGAATCTTGCTGCCGCCGGGGCGATTCAGGAGCGTGCGGGCACGGATGCAACGGCCCAGGAAGCCATTCGAGCCCTGCTGAACAGAGCCCCAGAAACGCCCGTTCAACCGTCAAAACCACAGGCCGCTTCGGTTTCGGCCCCGCTCCCAGGCGAAGCTGCCGCGGCTTCCCCTGCCGAGACGCCTGAGCCCACTCGGCCGCCGAGAAGGAGGCTGAACCTCCCCCTCGGCCTGCTTGCTAAAGCGGGATCTTCGTTGGCCGCGGGCCTGCTCTTCGGGCTGGCCACCTACACATTTCTGTCCTCGTATACATCGCGCGTGCCTGAACTCGATGTCCCCAGCGTCACGCGGACCCGGGACCTCGAATCAGTGCTGGAACAGGCCAAAGCGGCTTTTGCCACAGGCAGCTACGCTGCGGCAGCACGCCTGCTTGAGGCGCCCTTGCGGGCGGCGCCGCCCAGTCCATTGCGAATCGAGGCTGAATTGCTTCGCCTCGAAGCGGCCTACCGGGCTCTACCGCCTCATGCCCCGGAATTCGAGATTGAAATCGTCAACAGCTACGTGGACACGTTCCTCGCACAGGCTCCGTCGCATGCCAGGGCTCCGGAAGTCCTGCAATGGAAGGCGGATCTCTATGAGCGCGCCGGCGTTCCGATTGCGGCATGCAATGTGTACGCCGATCTTCTTGCCGACTATCCTGACCTGCCCAACAGGCCGGAGCTCTTGTTGCGCGCGGGCCGTCTGGCCCTGGATACCGGCCGGTATGCCGAGGCCTCCACGCATCTCGAGCAGCTCGTCAAAACCCATCCGGGCACGCCGGAGGCCGCGGATGGCACCTTGCTCCTGGGAGAGGCCCTGGTCCATCTCGGCAAGCAAGCCGAGGGTGAGGCGCTTCTAACCCGGGTCGCCCAGACGAATGCGCAGAACCGTCTGGGGGCGGGTGCCTGTACCGCCCTGGGGCGCATAGCCCTTGACCGCGGCGACTATCAGACCGCGATCACGCTGCTTAAGACGCGCCTGCAGTCGGGCACCACGAGCGTCGGCAACGACGAAGTCCTCCTCATGCTGGCCCAGGCCTTCCGGGCCGCGCACCAGATACAGGACGCCCAGGATGCCCTGCGCGATATCATTCGGTTTTTCCCCGGCAGCGCATCGTCCCCCCAGGCGTATCTGGAGCTGACCGAAACGCTGGATATGGCAGGGCGGCGCGACGATGCCCTGCGAATCGCTTCCGAGGCCACTCAAAGGCATCCCGGCAATCCCGAGATCCTGTTGCGTTATGCGCAATTGCGGGAGCTGACCGGCGATACCCGCGGCGCGGCCCAGGTGCTCCTGGCGGCCGAACAGGCCGGCGCTTCCGACCCGCAGGTCCTGCTGACCGCCGGACGCCAGTTTCTCAAGGCGGGGTACGCGGACGAGGCGGAGACGGCGTTCGAAAGACTGGCCTCCGAATTCCCCGGGACCCCGCAGTCGATCGCTGCCAATGTCGCTTTGGCGAAGCTCGCGTTCAAACGCCATGAGTCTGGTCGGGCCATGGCGCTCCTGCAAGACATGGCCGCTCTGGCCCAGGGCACGCCGCAGGAGACCGAGGTCATGCTGGCCCAGGGCGAAATGTACCAGGAGCTCGGGCTTCTTGACCAGGCCGCCGGCATCTACCGCGGGGTCGCTGCCCGGGCACCCGAATCGGAAGTCCTCGCCCAGGCCGCCCGGGCGCTGTACCGAACCGGGGCGTGGGCTGAGGGGAACGAGGTCGCGCGCCGGGTGGATGTGGAGCAGCTGGCCCCCGCCACGGCGTATGCTTTCCTCATGGAATACGGTCACGCCATGCGACTGGCCGATTCAGGCCAGGCCTTGCGCTTGATGGAACAGGCCCATACCGATTTCCCCGGGGAGCGTACGCTGGACTACACCCGGCAGCTCGTCGAGACCTGCCTCGCCCTGGATCGCTTCGAGCAGGCCATGGCGATCGCAATCGAATTCTTTGCGACTGCCGATGGCGCCCGTGCAGAGAATTGCCGGGAGCTCTTGATCGCGTGCGGTGATTACGCCATGGAACACCAGGATCACGCCCAAGCGGCCGCCTGCTACTCCCGGATACTCGAAAAAAATGCGCCGGATACCCGGAACGTGCAATGGGCCCGGTTTCAGCTCGCCAACGCCCTTCAGGATCTGGGCAAACTCGATGAAGCCCGGCCTTTGCTCACTGCGATCGCGGCATCGACATCGCCCTGGGCTGCCGAGGCCCAGTTGAAACTGGAGTACCTGGGGTTGCGTGCCCGGATGGGAGTGGACGGGGTTTCTGAAACGCCCAAGCGGACCGGAGGGCCTGCGCCATGACGGACCATTCGATTGCGGCACGCCTTGCCGACTGTTTCCAGCGTCAGCTCGCCTTGTTCGAGCGCATGGCCGAGGCCCATGCGTCGCTGCCCGGCGATCCTGAGTCACGCGAATGGGCGGAGCTTTTGCGCATTCAAACCGAGTTTTCGCGCGATTTGGCGGCCCTAGAGCAGGAGTTCCAGATTCTCAAACGCGAATGGAACCGCGCGCCCGACGCCGAGCCGGACGCGCGCAGCCAGCTCCGCGAACTGGCCGAAGCAGCCCGACACAAAGCGGGCGAGATCGCGCGGGCAAGCGCCGCCAATGCGGAACAGGTCGCGGAGATGATGCGGAATGCACGGGAACAATTGGCCGAGATCCAGAAAGGCAAACGCATTTTGCGCAACCTGCGCGCAGGTGAACAGGACGGCGCCGATTATATCGACAGGAAGGCATGAGAGAGAACAGCGATACCGATAAAATGCAGGCGCTTGAACATGCCTTCGCCGAGTTTACCCGGACCACCGCCGCCATGGGAGAGTGGTACCGCTCGCTGCAGGCGCGCGTGGACGAACTGGACCGGGAGCTCGAGGACAAGAACCGGCAGCTCGCGCTGGCCAATGAGTACCTGAGTTATATTCTTGAGAGCATGTCCGACGGTGTGATCGCCGTCGATACCGCCGGTTGCATCACCCGCTTCAACCGCGCCGCGTCCGAGGTTCTGGGCTATGCCGCTGAGGATGTTGTCGGAAAATCTTTCCGCGACGTGTTTGGACGGGAATTCGCCGCTCCGCCCGGCGGCCGGCATCCCATGGAGCTCCGAACCCGGAATGGCCGCACCTTTCCCGTGAGCGAGCGTGACGCGCCGATCGCGGATCGCAACAACCAGCGCATCGGGACGGTCAAGGTCTTTGAAGATCTGTCGGAAATCGAGACCCTGCGTCAGCGGGTCCGTCAGAAGGACCGGCTGGCTGCCCTGGGCGAGATGGCGGCGACCGTTGCGCACGAAATCCGCAATCCGCTGGGCGGCCTGAAGGGCTACGCCGCCCTGCTCGCACGCGACCTCCCCGGTGAAGACCCGCGCGCCCGGCTGGTCTCAAAGGTCATCGATGGAGCGAACCAGCTGGAACTCGTGGTCTCCGATTTACTCGAATACACGCGGCCTGTCCTGCTCCGGCTCGAGGAGATCAGCTGCGCTGAAACAACGGAAGCCGCGCTCCGCTATCTCGGCGAGATTCCGGCGGGCATCCAGGTGCTCAACCAGGTTGGCGAAGACCATCGCGTGGTCGCGGACGGCATGAAACTCCGGCAGGCACTCCTCAACATCCTGCAGAATGCAGTCCAGAGCATCGATGGCCCCGGCGAGGTCGCCATTGCATCCGAGCAGGACGCCACCTCCACGGTGTTCACCATCCGCGACACGGGCCGCGGTATCCAGCCCGGCTTGCTGGAAAAAGTGTTCTCGCCGTTTTATACCACCCGCGAGAAAGGCACCGGGCTGGGCCTGGCCGTAGCCGCCAAGATCGTGGAGGCGCATGGGGGGAAAATCTGGGCCGAAAGCTGCGAGGGCCGCGGCTCCCAGTTTCATATCCGGCTGACGCGCGCCGGCGGGTCCTGACCGCCCGCGCGCTGGTTTCTACACGGAATGCTGTCTCACGACAGACCGGTTCCGGGAGCGCATAGCATGGCACGATCGCAGATTTTGGTAATTGACGACGAACCGCTCATGGGCGATTACGTCCAGGAGGCGTTGATCCGCGCGGGGCACGATGTCGACGTATGCACCAGCGGACCTGCCGGGCTCGAGCTGATGCGGAAGAATTCATACGACCTGCTCTTCACCGATCTCCGCATGGAACCCATGAACGGCATTGAGGTGCTGCAGCAGGCCCGAAAAGAAAGCCCAGGGACGCATTGCATCATCATGACCGCCTACGCCACGGTCGAGACGGCGGTCGCTGCGCTCAAGGAGGGCGCCGTCGACTATGTCCTGAAACCGTTCGAGCCCGACGCGCTCGAGCTCGCGGTATCGCGGGTCTTGCAGCGCGAACAGCTGGCGCGTGAAAACCGTTATCTCCGGGCCGAAGTGACCGAGCGCTACGATTTCGACCGAATGGTCGGAGGAAGCGCCGCGATCTCCCGTGTGTACGAAAGCATCCGCCGCGTGGCCGACAGCCGCGCTACCGTGCTCATCCGGGGCGAAAGCGGTACCGGCAAGGAACTGGTCGCCCGTGCGCTCCACTACAAAAGCTCGCGGCGGGACATGCCGTTCATCAAGGTCAACTGCGCTGCCCTGTCCGCGGGGCTGCTTGAGAGCGAACTCTTCGGCCATGAAAAGGGCGCGTTTACGGGCGCGCTGGAACGCAAGATCGGCCGCTTTGAGCTGGCCGACACCGGCACCCTGCTCCTCGATGAAGTCAGCGAGATCAGCCCCGAACTCCAGCCCAAGCTCCTGCGCGCACTGCAAGAGCGCGAATTCGAGCGTGTCGGCGGAAACCGGGCCATTCACGTCGATACACGGATCATCTGCACCACCAACCGCGACCTGGAACGCGCCATGCGCGAAGGGCGTTTCCGCGAAGACTTGTTCTTTCGCCTCAACGTCGTCCCGATCCATCTGCCATCGCTGCGCGAACGGCGCGAGGATATCCCCGCCTTGATGGAGTTCTTCCTCAACCGTTTCGTCCGTGAAAACGCCCGGCCGGTTCGCGGGTTCGCCCCGGAGGCGGCGCGCCTGTTCATGGAATACGACTGGCCCGGAAATGTGCGTGAACTCCAGAATGCCGTCGAACGCGCGGTCGTGCTGTCTACGGACGCCGTCCTCGGCCCGGAACACTTCGCGCTGGGCGCGGGCGTCCCCCGCGAAGCGTCGAGCGGCAATCTGGTGAGTGTCCCGGTCGGCACGACCGTGGGCGAGATGGAAAAAATTCTGATCCTCCGCACGCTGGAACAATCTGCCCAGAACCGGACCCGCGCCGCGGAAGTCCTGGGCATCAGCGTGCGGACGCTTCGTAATAAGCTGAAAGAATACGGCCAGAATAGCGCCGATGACGACGAATAACCCCGTCGCCGGCTGTTCGACCGGACAGGGGCTGCCACGCCGCGGGCGCTGCCCGGGATAGGTCGGCGTTCCCACTTCACAGCGCTGATACGTGCCCCATGCCCGCCGGGTGCTTCTTCAAACCACAACTGGGCAGATTCCTCCGCACGGGGGGATTTATTTCCCCCGATCAGGCATTTTTCATTTCGTGCGCCTGGTTTGCAACGCATTATTTTTAAATCACTTAGGCTGTTTGTCTTCCATGGCATGAACTTTGCTCTAACGTCAAGCGACGAAATGGCTTGCAGAGAAAGGAGGACTTCGTTGGAACCGTTTGCGGGTGTCGATGTGACGCGCGTGCTGCACAACGCGATGCGTGTGGCGGCTACCAACCACCGCATCATCGCCAATAACGTCGCCAACGCCGACACGCCCAATTACAATGCCGTGCGCATGGATTTTCAGGCCACCCTCCGGGCGGCGCTCGAGGGCCGGGACCGCGTCTCTCTTCGCAAGACCCAGGCTCGGCACCTCGACAGCGTGCGGTATTTTGCACAATTCGATAATCTTGCGATTTCGTCAAAAAATGACTACAATAAGGTAGACTTGGAGGAGGAAATGGCAAGGCTTAGTGCCAACACCAACGACTACACTACATATGGTAGTCTCCTTGTCAAGTATTTCCAGCAGACCAAGAACATGCTCAATACGCTCCGATAGGACGCAAGCACCATGGTTGACGGCACGATGTTTGGCTCGGTCTCGGCCACGGATATCGCGGTGGGCGGCCTGAAGGCCCAGCGCACGCGGATGAACGTCATCGCGAACAATATTGCCAACGCCTTGACGACCCGCACCCCGGGGGGCGGCGCATTCCGCCGGCAGATGGTCATTATGCGCGGCGACCAGCTTCAGCCGACGATCAATCCGGCCCGGTTTGGAGTCCGCGTGAAGGCGGTCAAAACGGATTTTTCGCCGCTGCGCCAGGTCTATGAACCGGGACATCCCGATGCCGATGGAAATGGGTACGTCAATTATCCCAACGTGGACGTGGCGGTCGAGATGGTGAACCTGGTTGCGGCGCAGCGCGCATATGATGCCAACGTCGCAGTCGTGGTTTCTGACAAACGCATGCGGCAGAAGGCTCTGGACATTCTGCAGGCGTGAGGAGCCGGTGCGCGCCGTGGCCCGGCAACGAGCCGCGGGCGGCTCATCGGCACACAGGGTGAGCTGAGATGGCAGATGAAGGCATGAGAGTGGAAGGGCTTGGCCCGAAGCGGGCCGGTTTCACTCCACAGGAACTGCGCCCGTCGCGCAGCGTTTCCAGCACCTCATCGGCCGGTTCGTTTAAGGAAGTTCTCGCCGAGGCCGTGGGAGAAGTGCAACGCCTGCAGGACGAGGCGGATTCGACGATCAAACAAGTGGTTTCAGGGGAGATTCGCGATGTGACCGACGCCATCGTGGCGCTGGAGAAGGCCGATGTGGCCTTTCAGACCATGATGGTCGTCCGCAACAAGATTGTGGCCGCATACGAAGAGATTATGCGTACACAGATATAATGGCGCGTTTGCCTCATGTGCAGCGGGGCGCCACGCGTCGCGGTTGCGTGTAAGGGCATCGCCCGTGAGTGTTCGCCGGCGTACGGCGGCGGGCCTCACGCGCCAACGGGGAGGATTCCTGCGGAGCGAACGGGTTCGTGCGGGCGCGCCGCGGCAACGCAGAAGAGCCAGCATTTACCGATAGTGAAACCCGGCAGGCACGATATGGCGGCGCCAGCCGGGATTAGCGCGAAGGTGACAGTTGAATCCCGACCAACCGCCGGAGCCAGTGGTGCGGCGCCGGTGGGTGGTCGATCTCTGCATGACGCGCGTCCGGAGGCTTCCAATGTGCGGGGAGAGCCTTCCGGCAACGCGGCACCTCGGTTCCGGCAGTATGGCGCAAGAGGAGTCTCGAACAAGGCTGAGGGCCCGGTTGTGGGTTTGTGGACATAAGGCTCGTATTTCGCCATAGGGTCAGGAAGACGAGGGACAGACCGTGTTGGAATACATACGCCAGTTCCTGAATGGAGCTCAGCGCACCTGGCAACGCTTGTCGCTGAGCGCCCGCATCAATATCACGCTGTCGCTTGCGGCAACCCTTGCCGTGATTGTCATACTCGTTGTATATGGAAGCCGACCTCAGTATGTGGGGCTGTATTCCGGATTGAGCCGGGAAGACTCGTCGGCGATCATCCAGTACCTCGAGGACAACAAGATTCCGTATGAGGCGCGCGATGCCGGCGCCGCCCTCCTGGTGCCCACCCGGTATCTCAGCGATGTGCGTGTCGCCCTGCGCAATCAGAACCTGCCCAAAACCTATGGCGCAGGGGCGGGCTTCGAGCTCTTCGATCAACCCAGCGTGATGGCCAGCCGAGCGGATCAGGATATCAAATACTGGCGGGCAGTCCAGGGCGAACTCCAGCGGATGCTGAACGAATTTACCTTCGTGCACCGCTCCCTGGTGTACATCCACCGCGAAGAGGAAAGCCTGTTCTCCGACGAGCAGCGTCCCAACAAAGCCGCTGTCACGCTCGATGTATCGCGCCCCCTGTCCAAAAATGAGATCCAGGCGGTATTGGGGGTCGTGAGCTCGTTCGGCGGCGCAAATTTGGCCCCGGAGAACATCACCCTGGCCACCACCGACGGCAAAACCCTCAACCTGCCGTCCGAGGATGAATTCACCCAGATCTCCAACCGGAGGCTGGATTTTCTCAATGAATACGAACGGCAGCGCGAATTGAAGGCCGAAACCGCCCTCGCCAAAATGGGCGTAAAAGGTTTTGTTCGTGTAAGTCTCGATATCAACAGCAGTTCCGTCGAGGAGACAGCGACAAAAACCGAAAAGGGCACCCCGGTGAGCGAAATGCTGACCCGGACTGAAACCACCAGCCGGGAGTCGTTGCCTGAGGGCCCGCCCGGAACCCTCGCCAATATTCCGGAAGGCGCCCCCGGTGCGCTCGAAACGACGGAAACCCAGCGGGAAGAGATATTTAATTACGAGCCCAGCATCACGAAAACCACCACCATCACGCCTCCAGGGGCCGTTCTCAAGGCCCGGGCCGTGGCGGTTGTGTCAGGTGCGTACCAGCCTGTTATTGGTGCCGACGGAAAACCCACCGGCGACACGGAGTACATTCCCCGAACCAGCGAGCAGCTCGAGGCCTACCGCACAGTGGTTGCGACAGCCGTGGGGCCCGAATTGACCCCGGAAGAAGTCTCCGTATTCGATCATCCGTTTGAAATGGAGCAACATGCGGCGATTGAGGTGTTTAAGGCGTTTGAGTGGGCGCAAATACAGGAAAATATGATAAAATGGGGAAGCACCGCGCTTAAAGTGGTGCTGGTGCTTGTGGGGTTCCTGGTATTCAGGCATTACTTGATGCGGGTGCTGGTATTTTCTGAGGGGGAGGAAGAAGTTTTGCCTCCTCAACACGAGCCCACCTTGCGGGAAATGCGCCGCCGGGAGATGGCTGAAGAGGTGGAACGCGTGTCCACCGAGCAGCCGGAGCAGGTGGCATCCCTCCTGCGGGCATGGCTGGCCGAGGGAGAGGAGTAAGTCACGGCTAAAAAGAAGAAAGCGCCGGCGGTTGATTTGAGCGCCTTGGATGGCAACACCAAGGCGGCGATTTTGCTTGCCTGCCTGGGACCCACGGCCGCTTCCCGCGTGCTGTCGCGCATGGATGATTCTGAAATCGAGCGCCTCACACTCGATTTATCCAGCCTGGGCACCATTGCCCCGGAGACTCGCGAGGCAATTGTCGAGGAATTTCACCAGATGATGGTTGCCAACCGCTATGTCACCCAGGGGGGCGTGGAGTTCGCCAAAAACATCCTGGAATCCGCGCTGGGCCCGGAACGGGCTGTGGAAATCCTGGCGCGTCTCCAGAGCAGCCTCCAGGAAGTGCCGTTTGAGTTTCTGAAGAAAGCGGATCCCAGCCAGGTGATCTCGTTCATTCAAGATGAGCATCCGCAGACGATTGCCCTGATCCTGGCCCATCTCCAGCCCGATATCGCGGCGACCGTGCTCTCGTCCCTGAATTCCGACGTGCGCACCGACGTCGTCTTACGTATCGCAACGATGGACCGGACTCCTCCGGAGATCGTGCGTGAGGTGGAGCGCGTGCTCGAACGCAAGATGGCCTCCGTCTTCAGCCAGGGGTTCACCTTTGCCGGCGGCGTCAAGGAAGTCGCGGAAATCCTTAACCGTACCGAGCGGGCGACTGAAAAGAACATCATGACCGAGCTGGAGGAACGCGACCCGGAACTGGCCGACGAGATTTCCCGTCTCATGTTTACCTTCGACGACTTGATCTACGTGGACGACGGCGGGATCCAGAAGGCCCTGCGCGAGATCGACCAGAAAGACCTGGCACTGGCGCTGAAACATGTGGATGAAGACGTCAAGGAAAAGATACTCAAAAACATGTCGACGCGCGCGCGCGACATGATCGCCGAGGAAATGGAGTACATGGGGCCGGTGCGGTTGCGCGACGTCGAGGAGGCCCAGCAGAAGATGGTGGGTGTCGTGCGGCGCCTTGAAGAGGCGGGAGAGATCATTATCGAGGGACGAGGCGGAAGCGCGGAAGACGACATCATTGTGTAACGGCATGCCTTTGACAGTGGGGAGCTGTAATCGGAGACATGGCAAAAATCATTAAATCGTGGGACATGAGCGCGCAGGAATACCCGTCGTACCGCCGCACGGCGCTGGAGACGCTGAAGACGGAGCTGCACCGGAGTTCAGGAACGCTTGCGCTTGACCCGCGGCAGATACTCGAGGATGCCCGGCACGAGGCCGAGTTGAAGGTGCGGGAGGCTTACGCTGAAGGTCTACGCCGAGGCACGGAGGCGGGGCAGGCGAAATTCGCCGAGGCGGTCGGCAAAGCGGCTGAAGCGCTGGAATCCGCGGCTCTGGCGATGCGCGAGGCGCAGGCGGAGTTCCTGCTTTCCCTCGAGCCGCAGGTGGTGGCGCTGGCCGGAGCCATTGCGGAACGCATTCTGCGCCGGGAACCGTCGATCGAGCCCGAACGTGTGCGGCTCACCGCGCACGAAGCGCTGGCGCACCTGGAAAAGCGGGAGCGAATCACCCTCCGGATGAACCCCGCCGATCTCGAGGCCCTGAAGGAACAGAACATCAGCTTGCTCGAGGAATTTGACGCTATCGGTGACTTGGAAATCATTGCCGACGACAGCGTCACTCCGGGCGGATGCGTGGCCCAATCGGAACTGCTCGAGGTGGACGCGCGCATGGAATCCCAGTTTCAGAAGATCGTAGATGCTCTGCTGGAGTAAGCGTGGCGATGCTTGACCTGGAACCCTATCAGCGCCGTGTCCGTCAAGGCAGCCCCGTGAGCGTGTATGGCCGCGTTGTCGATGTCGTCGGCCTAACCGTTGAGGCGACCGGCCCGTCGATGCGCATCGGCGACCTGTGTTACGTCCAGCCCCGCTGCGAGGGCGACCGGGTGCCCGTTGAGGTTGTCGGATTTCGCGGCAAGCGTATTTTGTTGATGCCCCTGGGCGACATGCACGGCATCGCGCCCGACAGCCTCTTGATCCCTACCAGCAAACCGCAGACCGTCCGGGTCGGCGACGGGCTCCTGGGACGCGTGATCGACAGTATGGGCGTGCCGATCGATGGCGGCCCCGACCCCAAAACGGTCGCGGAGGTGGCGCTCACGGCCTCGCCGCCGCGCCCCCTGGAACGCATGCGTATCGAGAAGCCGGTCGCCACGGGCATCCGGGCTATTGACGCCTGCATCACCTGCGGTAAAGGCCAGCGCATGGGTATCATGTCGGGCAGCGGCATCGGCAAAAGCAAGATGATCGGCATGATTGCCCGCAACACCAACGCCGACGTCAATGTGATCGCGTTGATCGGCGAGCGGGGACGCGAGGTCCGCGAGTTTGTCGAGAACGACCTGGGCCCCGAAGGATTGGCCCGCTCGGTTGTGGTCACGGCGACCTCCGACGAGCCCGCGCTGCGGCGCGTCAAAGGGGCCTACATGGCCACGGCCATCGCCGAATGGTTCCGGGAACGTGGCGCCGATGTCATGCTGATGGTTGATTCGATCACGCGCTTCGCCATGGCGCAGCGGGAGGTCGGTCTGGCCATCGGCGAACCGCCCACCACGAAAGGCTATCCGCCGTCGGTCTATTCGCTTCTGCCCAAACTGCTCGAACGCGCAGGAACCTCCGCGAATGGCAGCATTACCGGCATCTACGCGGTCCTGGTCGAAGCCGACGACCTCAACGATCCGGTGGGCGATGCGGTGCGCAGCATTCTGGACGGCCATATCGCCTTGTCGCGGGACCTGGCGACGCGCAATCATTATCCGGCGATCGACGTCAACGAGAGCGTCAGCCGCTGCATGATTGACATCACCAGCGAAGAGCACCGGCGCCTGGCGGGCGAGCTCCGGCACATTCTGGCCACCTACCGGGATGCCGAAGACCTGGTCAATATTGGCGCGTATGTCGCCGGGAGCAACCCGGACATCGATCGGGCGCTTCGGCTCATGCCTCAGGTGCGGGCATTTCTGCGCCAGGGATTGTATGAAGAGTCGCCGTTCACGGAGATCGAGCGCCTGATGCGAAACGCGCTCCAGGGATAGGAGATTCATGGCCCCAGGAAAACCATTCCGTTATGACACGCTCCTGCGCGTGCGCCAGCGGCAGGAAGAACTGAAATCGATGGCCCTCGCCGAGATGCGGCGGGCGGTAGACTTCGCGGAGCAGCAGCGCGCGGAGATCGTCGAGCAGCAGTTCGCCGCGCTGAATGCCGCGGGCGAACTGGCGCAGCGTCAGTTCAATGCCAGCGAGGTCCGCCGTTACTTCTCCTACGAACGCCACCTGGCGCGGCTTGCCGTTGAGAAGGATGCTGAGATCCGGCACCTTCGTACCCAGGAACGCGGCCGCCGGAAAGAGCTCGAGGCTGCCATGAAACGCCGCAAGATGCTTGAACGTCTGAAAGAGCGCCTCGAGGAGGCCTACGACTACGTCGTGAACAGAGAAGAGAGAAAACGCCTGGATGAGACGGCCGTAAACCGGGCCGCTCTGGCGGATGGAACGCAAAAGCCATGAAAGCACTGGTCACTGCTGTTGTGTTTGTGGCGACCTTTGTCGCGACCGTGTTGCTGCTGCTCCTTTTCACGGGAAACCTCAACCGGGAAGGCCTGGCCAGGCTGCGAAGAGGCGGAGAAGGCGCGGCCCCGCCCGCGCCTGTTGTCCGGGCCGCGGATGAGTCAGACGCGCTGCTGAACGCGCTGCGCACTAAAGAGCAGCAACTGGCCGAGCGCGAAGCGGCCATTCAGGAAGAGGAAAAACGCCTGGCGCAGGTGAGGAGGGAACTCCAGACGCTGCGCGACAGCCTGGAGACGATGCAGAAAAAGGTCAATGAATCGATGGACAGCGCGGATGCGGACGCCCGCACGCGCATGGAGGCGGTGGCCCGGTCGCTGGCGAGCATGGAAGCCAAGAACGCCGCGCAAACGCTGACCTCGGAGATGTTCACGCCCGACGAGGCCGCGACGATTCTGCAGTGCATCGAAGAAGACCGCAAACGCGGTGAAATACTGAATGAAATGCAGCCGAACGAGGCGGCCACGGTCTTACAGGCCCTGAAAAGGCACTCCTTCGGCTCCTGAGGCGCATGCCGGCCGGCGCTGGCCGCGGCCTCTTCGTGCCCCGTCTCTTCGTGACCATTCCTCAGGCGCGGAGTCCCTCTGCGCCGACGCCCTTCCAGAATCTTCGCCCGTGTGCATGCTGATTTGACAATTGTGCGCCCGGGCGGAGTTCTTTCTCGGTTTCCTCCCCGTATTTTTGAATACGTACAGGGGAGGAATGCCTATTTTCAAAAGAAAGGAGGTGAATCGATGTGGAAACATCACCCGTATTGCTGTCGTTGATTCCGACCGGACAGGGTATCGAGGGCGGCTTGGATGCTGGCTGGCAGGAAGGCAGCGGCGTTTCCGGCGAGAGCGCGTCATTTGCGCTCGTTCTGGCGCAGCATGCTGCATCCAACATCGCTGCGACGCTGGGCGATCCGGCACTGGCCCTTCCGAGCGAAGACCTTCAGCTGGAAAGCGGCCAACCAAGGGCTCCTTCGGGGGCCGGCCTGCTGGAAAGTACCCAGCCGAGGTCTCCTTCGGATACTGCGCGGTCGGAATGCGATCAGCCAGGGCCTCCCACAGGAGCGGTCCTGGTGGAATGCGCCCCGCCGCAAACTCTCTCGGAAGTTGCAGCAGTTCCGCCACTTCTCTCGCAGGCGAACTACGTGCTTAGAGACGTGGAAGCTACGGAATCCGGTGAAACGGAGGCGGCCGCCAAAGAGGAGGATCACGATGCCGGCGCGCTGCTGGTTCCGCCGTTCCCGGAACAAGTCCCTGGCCAGGACGGTGCGGTCACACGCCTGAGCGATGGACATTCGGTGGAAAGCGACCCAACGGAGTCTCCGGTGACTCTTCGAAGCACGGCCACGTATGGCGAATCGCCATCCGCCGCGTGGGGAAGAGCCGGGGGACAGGAAGGCCAAGCCGTGGATGCGCGCACGCTGCGTGGAGAGGCAAAATCTCCGTTTGTCCTGCGCCTTGCGCCGCCAAAAGGCTTTGACCCGCCTGTGTACGACACGGGCGGGGGTCCGCCTGTGCTCTCTGCGCCTGCCACCGTCGTGTTCGGGCTCCAACCCGCGCGTGAGGCCTTTGTGGAGGCAGCTCCGGAGCTTCCATCTGCCGGTACAGCCGCGCCGAGGACGCCGCCGGTCGAACAGGAGCAGATTGCGAGGCTTCCAGAGCAGCCCAGCGACCTCGAACCCGGGTTCCCCGACCCAAAAAACGCGATGGAATCCCGGCCGAGGGTCCTGGAGGAGTCCCTGGTGCAGCTGAGCACCTCGGAGACAGTTGAGTCTGACATCTCAGACGCACCGCCCGTGCAGGATGCACCATCCTCAGCCGAGCCGGCATCCGCGAACCACTCTTCTGCAGGCGCGGGCCCGGTTGCCATCCCGGCGGGCGCATCACAAGCGGCCGGCCCAACACCGGCGGGCGTCGAAGTGGTGGAGTTCCATGCATCGCCGGAACCGGCTCTGCGGGATTCTCTGGCCGAGCTGGCCGTCAAGAGCGTCCGCTACCTGGTGTCAGAAGACAAACGCTCGCTTCGGATCCGGCTCGTGCCCGAATCGTTGGGCGAGGTGCGTATTGAGCTGGTGTCAACGCGCAACGAGCTGCATCTGAAACTGGTTTCGGGCAGCGCGTCCGTGCGGGAGGCGATGGAGAGCGCGTCCGATGCACTCCGGCACGCCTTGACGAAAGACGGAGTCCATCTGGTTCGCGTGTCTGTGGCCGGAGACGGCGCCGTCTCGTCCGGGCAGGGCGGTTTTCCGGAACGGGGTGCATGGGCCAATGACTCGCCGGGGCATCGGTATCCGGGCTCAGCGGCCCGGTCTTATGGAAATCCGGAAGCGCATCGCTCAGGTCCAGCGGTACGCGCGGCGTATCACGACGGAAGACTGAGCGTGTACGCCTGACCCGCGGAGCTCTACAGGCTGAGGCCGTGTGGAGATAACCGCAAGATGAGGAGGAAAGGAGGGACATATGAATGCCCTTGTAGCCGTTCGCGGCAATTTCTCGGGCGATTTGAGCCCGAATCCGGTGGATCGGGCCAAGGCAGCCACAGAATTGCAGTCGATGGAGAAGGCGCGCCTGACGCATGTGCTCAAACAAGCCGGACTGGTGTTGAAAAGCAAAGGCGCCGAGGAGGCGCACGCGATGAAAGGCAACCTTGATCGCGACGCTTTTCTTCGCCTGCTGGTCCTGGAGATGCAGAATCAGGATCCCCTGAACCCGGTGGACAACACCGAGATGATCGCCCAACTGGCTCAGTTCTCGTCGCTGGAGCAGATGAACAACCTCAATGAGAGTTTTGAAGCCCTCAGCGGCAATATTGACCAGTTAAATTTCATTTCGGCGAGTGGGCTCGTGGGACACGAAGTGACCGGGATTGATCAGGACGGCAATGTCGTGCAGGGGACGGTTCAAACCGTGCACCTCGACCAGAGCCTCGTCTACCTCAACGTGGATGGGAAACTGATCTCCATGGCCGGCGTTCTGAGCGTGGGACACGCGCCATGATCAACCCGGTACAAGCAGCAAACATGCCGGAAAGGCTCGCCGCGGGGCGCCTGTCTCAGGCTTCGGCGACTCTGCCGCAGACGCCCTTCTCCGATGTCCTTGCCCAGGCGCAGCGTACGCAGTCCGCGCTGCGATTTTCCGCGCACGCCGCACGCCGGCTTCGAGACCGGAATATCGCTTTGTCCGAAGCCGACGAGACAGCCTTGCGCGAAAGCGTTGACCGCGCAGCCGCCAAAGGCTCGCGGGAGACCTTACTCCTGACCGAAAACGCGGCGTTTGTGGTGAGCGTCGCCAATCGGACCGTCATCACGGCCGTTTCCCGGTCGGAAATGGCAGATGCCGTATTCACCAACATTGACAGTGCCGTAGTCGTGGCCCCCGGCCCGGCTCGCAGTTGAAAACACGAAGCTCTTGGGCCGGACCCTGTTCAGGGGGGCCCTGGCGCCGCCGACTGAACGACGCGGCGCGCTGACAGGAGGGTTCAGACAATGGGTACAGCTATCTACACGGGCGTCACGGGCCTGCAAACGCACCAGCGCCGCATGGACGTGATCGCCGCCAACATTGCTAATGTCAACACGCCGGGATACCGTGCGGCACGTGCGCTCTTCCGCGACCTGTTTTCACAGACGCTGGAAGGCGGGCGCGGTCCGGTAGACGGATTCGGTGGCTCCAATCCGGTGCAGATCGGCCTGGGAGTCCAACTGGGAACCGTCGACACCATCCACACGCAGGGTTCTTTGCAGACCACCGGCAACAACTCGGATTTGGCCATTCAGGGCACAGGATTTTTCGTCCTGAGCAACGGGATCAGCCAGTATTTTACCCGTGACGGGTCGTTTACACTGAACGCCCTGGGGCAGCTAATCGATCCCGCTACCGGTATGCGCGTTCAGGGATATCTGGCCGATGAGACCGGCGAGGTCAATGTGAGTGCCATCCCCACCGACTTGGAGGTCCCCGTGGGCGGCACGTCCATTGTCCGGGCAACCGAACAAGTGATGGTTCGGGGCAACCTGGACTCCCGGGCCGTCGCGGGCACGGCCGTACGGCGCCGGGTCAGCGTGTTCGATTCGCTTGGCACGCCTCGGGAGTTGATGACGACTTTCCGGAAGATTCCCCAGGTAGGCGTAGGCGGGACCAATTACAATGCGTGGTCGTATATCGTCGAGTACACCAACACGGATTCGCCCCCGGTGACTACTCAGGTCGGCGAAGGCGTTGTCCTGTTCGATGTCGAAGGCAACTATTTTGATGAAGGCACCCTCGTCGGCGGCGTTTTCACCACACGGCCCGCGGGAACACCCGAAGTGTCGGTGCCGCTGGCAGCCTTCGGCAGTCTCGACTCGTACCCGGATACTCCTTTCGAGTTTGAGATCAATTTCTCGTCGGTCACCGAACTGGCGTCGGATAGCGATGCGACGGTCACCAACCAGGACGGGTTCGCCCGCGGCACGCTCGAAAGCTTTAACATTGCCCGCGACGGCACGATCAATGGCGTGTTCTCCAATGGACTTACCCGCGTCATTGGCCAGATCGCGCTGGCCTCGTTTGCCAACGTCGGCGGACTGGAGCGGGATGGAAGCAACCTGTTCCGGGACACCCCCGCGTCGGGCACGCCGCAAATCGGGCTGCCCAATACCGGGGGGCGCGGCCAGGTATCCGGCGGCGTACTGGAAGGCTCCAACGTGGATCTGGGCACTGAATTCAGCAACATGATCGTCACCCAGCGCGGATTTCAGGCCAATGCCCGCACCATTACCACCGCGGACACGCTGCTCCAGGAAACCGTCAATCTGGTCCGATGAGCCGTAATGTGGCTCCTCCGTGAAGGCATCCGGGGGCGGTTCGCGCGGCTGGGCCGTGCGCGCCGCCCCCGATTTTGCAGCGTCTGCCGAAAAACCGGGCATGACCCCCCGCAACGGGCTGGTTTCAGGTTGTGGGTTGACACTCAGAGTGTTAGACTATTGCAGCATCTGCAGAACGCATTTTGAGAGGGGAGCTCAACAAAAGGCGTAGCGTATGGATATTGCCACACTGGTGGGTCTGATTTCCGGGGTCACCCTGGTAGTCGTCTCAATTCTCATGGGGGGAAATCCAGGCGTCTTCTGGAGCTCGTCGTCGGTCGTGATTGTCATGGGAGGTACCCTGGCGGCGACCCTCATCAATTTTCCCCTGGGCGACGTGTTGAGCGTGATGAACACGGTGAAGAACGCCTTCTTTCACAAGGATGTTCCGCCCGAGAGCCTCATCCCGCGGCTTGTCAGCTTTGCCACCATCGCGCGCCGCGAAGGCATCCTTGCGCTCGAATCCCACGCCAGCGAAGCGGAAGACGAGTTCCTGGAGAAAAGCGTGCAGCTCGCCATCGATGGCACTGCTCCAGAGCTCATCAAAGACATCCTCACGACCGAACTGGCCTTCATGGAAGATCGCCATGCCATGGGGCAGTCTATCCTGGTCGCCATGGGTACTTATGCACCGGCGTTCGGGATGATCGGCACACTGATCGGCCTCGTACAGATGCTTGCCACTCTCGACGACCCGTCCAAAATCGGCGAGGGGATGGCGGTTGCACTCTTAACCACCTTGTATGGCGCCCTTCTGGCCAACATGGTCTTTCTGCCGGGGGCCGGGAAACTCAAAGTCCGCACCAGCAACGAACTGCTGGCCAAGGAATTGGTGATCGAGGGCATTTTGTCCATTCAGTCGGGCGACAATCCCCGGGTTGTCGAACAAAAGCTGAAGGCATTCGTTTCACCGGCCGTTCGCCGGCAGGTCAGCGCAGTGTAATATGCCCAAAGGAAAACGCAACAAAGGAGGCGAAGAGCAGCCGGGCGCGCCAGGCTGGATGGTGACCTATGGCGACATGATGAGCCTCTTGCTCTGTTTTTTTGTACTGCTGCTGTCCTTTTCGTCTGTCAGCGAAAAAAAGTACAGTCAGGCCATTCACTCGTTGAAAGGCGCACTGGGTGTGCTCCCCAGAAATCTCTCGGTCATTCAACCTCTGCCCGTGGAGCAGATGGCGCCCAAGCGCCAGCGTACCATCGAACGCATAGGCCGTATGATCCAGGAACGCCTGCTCATCAACAACAAGGCCGAGGACATCAAAATCGAGTTTGATGAAGAAGGCGGCCTGAAAATCAATCTGCCGAGCCGGATTTTGTTCGACACCGCGAGGGCCGAGCTCAAACCCGATGCGTTTCCCGTGCTTGAGGATATCGGTATGGTTTTGAAAGATCTCCCGGGTGCCAGCATCGAGATCCGCGGGCATACCGATATCCGCCCCTTGACCCCGGGTGGAAAATTCGAAGACAATTATCATTTGAGCTATGGCCGGGCGAAGAGCGTCATGGATTTCCTCCATGAGCGTGCTCAGATTCCACTGGGCGTCTTCGAGGTGATCGCCTGTGGACCATCGCAGCCCATTGCTACCAATGAGACGGAAGAAGGGATGCAAGCCAACCGGCGGGTCGAGATCAATGTCCGCGGCGACTTTTCTGAAGAGACGACGAGCGAACTACGGAAAAGCATCGACCAAATGCAAAGCGGCATCGGTCTGAAGCCGGAACAATAAGCGAGGGACGTGTTTATGGCTGATGAATCACAACCCGCGGTACCCGCGCCGAAAAAATCCTCTTTTATCGGCCTGCTCATCTGGTTGAGCCTGGCGTTCATGGTTGCGGTGCTCGGCGCTCTGGCACTTTATTTTGTGATTGTCCGCCCCCGGCTGACGGAGGAAGCGCTGCCTGCGGATGCGGCTTCCGCGGACAAGCTGAATCCTGACTCCGTTACGGTGGACTTCGAGGAATCCGTGGCCTCGGTAAAAATGCCCGAAGACAGCCAGCTCCCGGCATCGCTGCTGTCGTTTCAGGTATCGCTTGAGTGCAATGATCCGGCCACGGCAGCCCTCATAGGGAAACACATGGCGCGCTTTACGGATATGATCAACAAGCAGCACGAATTCCGGACGCGGGCGGAACTCGACGATCCGCGTGTCAAGACCGAAATCCAGAAGACGATTCTACTCGAGGCCAATACAATCCTGAAACAACTCCAACCGGGCCCGCCCAACCCGAATATGCGGGTTACGGCGGTCTTTCACAAACGGTTCCTGGTGAGCGATTGAACGGAATGGAAGCAGAAGCCAAGCAGCCTCATGAGCACGAGTTTCGCGAGGTGAACCCCGGGGGCGTCTACGGGACAGAACGCGTGTCACTGGACGACCTCAGAGAGGTCAAGATGACCCTTACCGCGCACCTTGGCTATTGCTCGATGACGGTTCGCGAGGTCCTGGGGCTTCGGCGCGGTTCGGTCGTTTCCCTGGATCGGCAGGCCGGGGAAATGACGGACATCTATGTCAATGGACTGCCACTTGCCCGGGGCGAGGTGGTGGTTATTGCGGACGTGCTTCACGTCCGTATCGGGGAGATTATTGGTCAGGAAGATCGTTCAGGGCTGGAAGAAGCGCATGAAGACGCAGCAAGCAAGTAGTGGCGCGCGCCTGATCCTGGCAGCCGCGCTTGTCCTGGGATGCGTGTGGGGAGTCTGTGCCCAGGATCCGGCCTCGGAACCCGTGGAAACCCTGGTTCAGCCTGAGGACAACAACGAGTATGAGGCAACGCTGCCCCCGCAATTGGATCTCCGTTCGGATTTGACGCCAACGGTCCCTCCGGAGCCCGTTCCCGAGATTCCAGCCGTGGTGGAGCCTGCAGAGCCGCCGGTTGAACCCTCAGCGGAAAGCCCCGACCCGTTTATGGAGCAAGTGAACCGGGAACTGGCTGCCCGGCGCGGCACAGCGCCCGATTCCGCCGGCGCGAACGAACCAGCGGCCTTCCCCGTGACTGAGAGGCGTCCGCGCAGCCTTCTCCGGGCGTTTGCGTGGCTTCTGGTCGTGATTGCCCTCATTCTGCTGGTCTATTACGTTCTCCAGCGGCGCGGACGTGGCGGTCCACTGCGGCTCGGGAGCCAGCTGGGCACCGTTCTGGGGCGAATCTATCTCAGCCCTCGCATGTGCCTCCACTTCGTCCGCACTGGAGGCAAAGTCCTCGTCGTTGGGCAGACGCAAAACGCCTTGACCTTGATCGCGGATTTCAATGAAGCTGAATTCGCAGTCCCGGTGGAATCCGCAGCGCAAGGTGCAGCTGGCGAAGCGCCGGCCGAACCCAAAGCCGACTTCCTCTCGCTTCTCCGCGACGGTATCTCCCGAATCTATCGAACCGGCGTCGAGCATGATCAGGCGTCTGAACCAGTGGAACCGGTAGGCGAGGACGATATCGCCGCATTGCGGGGGGACATCCACCGGTTGCAGGAATACCTGCGGGACTCTATGCGTGAACCCGAAGCCTAAGCTGCTGCTGATGGCCCTGGCCGGCGGGGCCGCGTTGCTGGTTTCCGCGGGCGCTCTCGCACAGGAGGCGCCCGGCGGGACCGGTCCACTGGGTATCGAGAACGTCTTCCGGGGCCTGGAAGGCGCCGCGGCCCCGGACCGTATTTCCACCACGCTGGCCCTGTTTATTCTCCTGACAGTTCTCTCGCTGGCCCCGGCCATAGCGGTCATGACGACCTCGTTCCTGCGCATCGTCGTCGTATTCGGCTTCCTGCGCCAGGCCATGGCCACACAGCAGACCCCCCCAAACCAGGTGCTGATTGGACTGGCGCTGATTCTCACGCTGTTCGTCATGTCGCCGGTATACCGGCAGGTCTACGATCGGGCGTACCGGCCGTATGTCGAGGAAGACATTGGATGGCAGGAGGCCGTGGACAATACCATTGGTCCAATGCGTGATTTCATGTTCCGCCAGGTACGCGCCAAAGACCTTGCCCTGTTCATCGACATTTCCAAAATGGAGCGCCCGCGCACCCGCGACGACGTGCCCACGCTTACGCTGGTTGCCGGCTTTGTCCTGAGCGAGATCCGCATTGCGTTTCAGATCGGTTTCATCATCTATATCCCCTTCCTGATCATCGACATGGTGGTTGCCAGCACCTTGATGTCGATGGGGATGATGATGCTGCCGCCGGTGTTCGTATCTCTTCCCTTCAAGATCATCATGTTCGTCCTGGCCGATGGCTGGTATCTGCTGATTCAGGAACTGGTAGCAGGGTTCAAGTAGGCAGGGCATGGAAGATGGACAGGAAACTGGCCGCCATTATTGCAGGCATCGTATTTCTCGCAATCCTTCCCCTGGTGTGCCAGGTGACGAAAGACCCGGTTCCAATTACAGTGGAAGACATCAAAGCCGCGTTCCGAGAGCGCAACTTTTCGATCGCGAACGAACATACGGTTAACCGTCCGCGTTACCAGGCCGACGCGGAGATCTTCATGACCATCAATGGCGCCCCGGTGTATTTGTTCACGTATTCCAATGTGACTGTCATTGAACGGGAAATGAAGAATATGGAAGCGGATGCAAAACGGCTCCCGGCGGCTCTGGGCTCGGGGAATGCGGTCAAAGCCGTTCGCAACAAGCATTTCGTCGTGCTCATTGTGTCGAATAAGCTGGAGCTTCGCGAGCGCATCAGCACCCTGTTTGTGTCTCTCCGAAACCCGGGTCCACCGCCGCCGCCGCCTCCGGAAGATCCGATGCTGCATCGACGCTTCTGAAGCCGCCTATTCGAATTCTCCCAAACGTTCGGCGAGCAGGCTGGCCGCGCCCAGCGCAACCGCGTCATCACCAAGCTTCGCGGTGACGATGCGGACGTTCCGGCGAAGGAAGGGCATGGCGTGCTCTTTGACCCCGCGCTTCACCTCCTCCAGATACAGTTCCGGCATGGCTTCCACCAGGCCGCCCCCGAGCACTACCGCTTGGGGACTCAGCATGTTGATGGCATTCCCCGTGGCGACTCCGACGTAATAGGCCGCTTTTCGTATTACGTTTTCGACCTTTTTATCGCCCGCCTTCACCGCCTCCGCGAGCACTCCACTGCGGATCTTCGAGAGGTCCGTTCCGCAGTTCGCCAGGATGAATGGTGCATCGCCCCGGGCCGCAAGCGCCGCCACATCTGCGGCGATCGCCACCCGGGAGGCAATCGCCTCGAGACAGCCCCGCTTACCGCAGCCGCAGTACGGGCCACCCACTTCCATGGTCATGTGGCCAAATTCACCCGCCGCCCCCGAATAGCCGTAGAAGATCTTCCTGTCGATGATGATCCCCGCCCCGATCCCGGTTCCCGGGAATATCCCCAAGATGTCTGAGCAGTCGCTGACTTCGCCAAACCGGTACTCGCCATAGGTACCGGCGTTCACGTCGTTGTCCACCACGACCGGCGCCTTGAATGCCTTCTTCAAATACTGAGCCAGTGGGAAGTCCTTCCAGGCCAGGTTGGGCGTGTCGATGATCACCCCGGTTTTCGGGTCAAGCGGCCCGGGCGAACCTACGCCGATTCCACGGATCGTGTCCACCTGCGCCTCGTCGAGCGCCGCCTGAATTGTCCGGGTCAGCCGTTCCTCCGTCGGTTCGCCTTTATTGGATTTGCTTTTGCGCTTATTTCGCCCCCTGGCCTTGAATTTGTGGTCATATACGACCGCCATGAGCTTCGTTCCGCCGATGTCGACACCGACGACATGCTCTCCCTGCGACAAGAATCCCGTCATGAGCGTTCTCCATTGGTTATGAGATGAAGGATAGCACGTCAGCGTTCGGCCGTTACAACACTGCGCCGGGGCCGGGCGTCAGAAGGTTTCTTCTTCCAGGAGGCGGATGCCGACAATTCGCGCCAGTTTAAAACTTCGCGCGGCGCCGTGCTGCTGGCAGTGGCCGCTGACGGAAGGAGAGGAGCCGCTGATGTCGAGCGCGACCGGGTTCAGTTGGCGGGTGGCGGGGCGGGCGCTCCAGGTGGACTGATAATTGATGAGCACCGGGTGGCGGCCGTCAATGGCCTCCTCGAGGATCTCCCGCATGGTGCGCGGCGGGTACGACGGCAACGGCACGAGAGCCGGTGCTTCTTTCTCTTCTTGTTCGGGACGGGCATCCTGGCGCGGTTGCTCGTCGGACTCCTCCAGGTTGCGGTACTCAATCCAGCGCGGCGCCCACGTTTCTGGCGGTTCCGGATCGCTGATGTCGCCGGTCTTGGCCATCGTAATGCCGTGTTCGCGCAAAATCCGCTTGAAGGCAACCAGGCTGCCCTGGCGGACAACCAGCGCATATAAACCCAGACGGCCCTCAGTGTGCTTTTCAATGCGGGGCACTTCCAGAATCGCGTCGCAGGTTTCAGGATCTTCAAAGCGTACGATGATCGCGGTCTTTGATCGCGCTTCACCAGCCTCGCCGGCCCAGGCCCGCAGCGCCAGCCGGTAACGCGCTGCCAGCGGATGCTTCGAAAGGGCTTCAATCTGCGCTACCAGCAGGGCGGCATCTTCCTCGGTCTTCACCTTGGCGCGGTTGAGCGATACTGTCATGCCACGGGCCGGGCCTGCGCTCTCCACGTGCCCGATCTCCTCTAACCGGCTTCGCAGGAACAGATTCGCGTCTTCCCACGACGCGTGCAGGTGGAGACCTTCGCCCTGTTCGAGCGCCGGCGGCAGCGCATGCGTGTAATCCACTACCGCAGAGCCTTCCGGCCCGGCGTCCGTAACGAGGAAAAATCGATCGCCCAGACGTTTGCAGCCGGTCAGGGTGGCGGCCCCTTCTCTGGCTTGCGATACGCTTGCGTATTCAACCACCTGGCACGACCGTCGAATCGTGATTGCCGACAGCTTGGTTTTCCAGACCTCGAACTGGGTCAGCACGTTCGACGGCAGCGCCTTCGTTGACGAGCGCTCCAGCAATTGAATCAGGCGGTCGATGGCAAATCCGGCGCGGATGCCGTGGTACACGCTTTCCTGTGTGAGACGGTAGGTGGTGGCCATGCCGCCGCGCACGCGCTCGCAGAACAAATCCAGCTTCCGGCGGAGGTCCGGCGGGCATCGGTCCAGGTAGGCGATAATCTCGAAATCGGGCTGGACTACCAGGGCGTCGTGGTGTTCGTCCTGCGCAATTTCCGGCGCGTCCCCCTGGCCCAGTACGTACCGGCCCAGCTCGGTGATGCGGAACAATGCGCCGTCATCCGACAGCTCCACTATCCCCATGCCGGCCAGCAGACTTCTCAACATCCAGGTGAAGAGGCGCTTTTCGTGGGCCTGCCAGGCCTGTTGCGGCCATTCTGCTCCCGGTCCGCGCGCATTGGCCTGAATGGCCCGCCAGGGCTCGTTTAGAAAGAGGACATTCGGATCCAGGCGCCGGACCGCCTCAACAAAGGCCGCTGTGGAGTACCAGGTTCCCGGTTTCTGCGCTTTGAGGATTTCCGCTGCCAGCAGCCTGTGGTAGGTTCGGCGTTGTGTGCCTGGCTGCAGGTGATTTTCCATGGTCTCAAACAGCATCGGGAAGAACAGGGCGATGTCCGGGAGCGCTTCGCTCGCGAGACAAGCCTCGAACAGGGCACGCATGCGCTGGGGCCGGCCTTCGGATGCCCACTCGTTTGCGGCGGCTGTGGTCACAAAGCGCCCGTCTTTGAGCGCCACACAGCCCAGTTGCAGGGCAAGGGCCAGGGAGATGTCCATTGATTCGCGCGAGAGCCCGGCTTCACGGGCCATTTCATAGGCCTTGGCCGCATCGGTTTTGTGCAGCGTGCCCGTACCAGTAACCCGGGGCGTCAGTCCTTCAACGATGCGCAACGTCTCGAGGAATTCCGTCGTGGCCTGAGTAATGGCGGCCGGTTTTGGCGGTGCAGCCGGCGCGTTCGATTCAGGAAGCTCAACGTCCAGGAGTGGAGGAGAGGGCAGGCGGCGCGCTATGCCTTCCGGCACACACACGATCGGCGAGGCTCCTCCATTGGCCACGCTTTGCCGGATATGGCTGATCGAAAACGCGCCACTGGTCTGCTCGGGAACCGCGAGCAGCAGGCCCTCGCACATCAGACCTTCGATCTGTTCGAGGGGATCTTTCGAACCGTAGAGCCCCGGAACCGCCACCAGATCCGCAATGTCCATCCGCCCGCGCCGATCAACCAGCGTCAACGCGCGCAATGCGCTGTTGCGGAGCGACTTGATGGATTGGTCGATGTGAAGCGGGTCGCGGAGCACCTTTTCAAGCGCTCGAATCCGGCTGTCGCGGTTGGTCACCGCCAATCTGCGCGACGCGCAAACTTCGCCCAGAGCGTCTGTGGTGTAGCCGCGCAGGCATTCCTTGATGGTGAAGGCCTGGCTCACTCCAGCACCCTCGGCATATGGCCCAGCAGTTGAAGCCGTTTCACGACGTCTTCAACCGCTTGAGGCTGTACCGCAATGCAGGAATCGGACAGGCGTTCCCCAAGAAACGCTTTCAGAACAGGGTCCCGCTCCATCTCTTCGAGGAGCAGAGGATCCTGCACTTCAACCAGCGCAATTCCCTTATGGATCTTTGTGTTCTTCGCAGACATAGAGGCAAATAGTATATCAACCCGCGCAGTCAAAAGCGAAATCGTCGATGCCGCCTCTGGAACACGCGCCTGGTATTTTCGCCGGGCGCCGCCGGGCGCCCGCGCGGCGTCTTTTTTCACGGAGCTGCGGTTGAAATCCCGGTACCCCGTTCACCTGGCCCAGGAGTTGCTTCCCGACGGACAGAAAAGGGGAGAGGCCCGACGGGAACCTCTCCCCAGAGCACACGGCCTCTGAAACCAGCTCATTCGCCTTGCGCCCGGGCCTTTTCGTAGGCGGCGATAATTTGTTGCGCCACGTGCTCGGGCACTTCTTCATAATGGTCGAAGCGCTGCCGGTAGCTGCCCCGGCCGCCCGTCATGCTGCGGAGGTCAGTCGAATACCGCAGGATCTCCGCCTCCGGCACCTGGGCGCGAACCATCTGGCGGCCGGGCCCGGCCGGCTCCATGCCCATGATTCGCCCGCGACGGCTGTTCAGATCACCATTCACATCGCCCATGAACTCGTCCGGAACGACCACCTCCAGCACGACGATCGGCTCCAGGAGACACGGATTGGCCTCCCGGACCCCTTTCTGGATGGCCATCGATGCAGCAATTTTAAATGCCATTTCCGACGAGTCGACGTCGTGGTAGGAGCCGTAGAAGAGTTCCACTTTGATGTCCACTACCGGATAACCGGCGATCACGCCTTTTTCGAGTGCATCCTGGCAGCCTTTGTCCACGTGTGGAATATACTGCCGTGGGACGACGCCGCCCACGATACTGTCGATGAACTCATAGCCCGCGCCCCGGTCGTTCGGAGCGATCCGCAGGTGCACGTCTCCGTACTGGCCGTGGCCACCGGTCTGTTTCTTGTGTTTGCCCTGGACTTCTGATTTGCCGCGCACCGTCTCTTTATAGGCGACTTTGGGCGTGCGCGTCTCGGCCTCCACATTGAACTTCCGCTTCATGCGCTCCAGGAGGATGTCCAGCTGCAAGTCGCCCATTCCACGGATCACGTGTTCGTTTGTGGCGGTGTCCCGGTAATGCGTGAACGTCGGATCTTCTTCGGCCATCCGGTTCAGGGCTTCGCCAATCTTGTCCTCGTCCGCGCGCGACTTGGGCGAGATGGCCAGTTTAACCATGGATTCCGGCAGGGCGATCGCGGGAAGCGTCAATTCGGTGCCCGCCGCGGCAATGGTGTCGCTGAAATGGGTGTTTTTCAATTTGGTCATGGCCGCCAGGTCGCCCGGGCCTACGCTGTCTACCGGTGTCTGCTCTTTGCCATTCATCAGGTACAGTTTACCGGTGCGTTCCTTTGATCGCGTGCTCACATTGTAAAAATCCGTGTCCGAGCGCAGCGTCCCCGCGAACACCCGGAAAAAAGTGAGCTGCCCGACGTAGGGGTCCACGATCGAGCGGAACACTTGCGCCAGAAAAGGCGCGTCCTTGGAAGGCTCGATGACCTTCTCTTCGTCGCCACGAGCCGTCGCCGTGATTTTCCGGTCGCAGGGTGACGGGAAAATTGTGGCCACCAGGTCCATCAGATGTTTCAGGCCGACCTCTTTCGAAACGCTCCCGCCGATAATAGGAACGATCTTGCCCGCCTGGATGCCTTTCTGAAGCCCCAGGTTGAATTCGTCGGGCGTCAGTTCTCCCGATTCGAGAAACTTTTCGAGCAACGCATCGTCCGATTCAGCCACGACGTCGATCATCGAGGCCTTCAATTCTTCGATCCGGCCGGCGAGCTCGTCGTTTTGCTCCGTCAGGATATTGACCGCGCCACTCAGGCTGTCAGAATGCCCAATCGGGAGGACAAAGGGCACGCACTGCTGGCCGTACGTGGCCTGGATGGCCGCTACCACCTCGTCGAAGCTCGTATGCTCGCGGTCGAGCTTATTCACGAAGATCGCGCGCGGGGTATCGTGCTTGTCCGCATATTTCATCGCGACATCGGTGCCGACCTGGATCGGCGACGTCGCGTCGACCACGATAATCACGCTGTCGAGGACCGGCACAGACGCGGCGATCTCACCCACGAAATCCGCGTACCCGGGATGATCCACCAGGTGGATGCGCTTTCCCGCCCATTCCAGATTCATGAGCTTCATGCAAATGGTCTGCTGGCGGTCGATCTCTTCCTGGAGGTAGTCGCCAACCGTATTGCCATCCTCGATCTTGCCCAGACGGTTGGTCTTGCCGGCCAGGTGCAGGATATGCTCGATCAACATCGTCTTGCCGGTGCTGCTATGTCCCAGAATACCAACGTTTCGTACATTTGCCGGGTCGACAATGGCCATTTTCTAAATCCTCCAAAAAACGAGTTTTCCCTGAGTGCGCTGGCCCGGTGGCCCGTATGACTATGCTGATCCCCGCTAAAAGGCTGCCAATCGAGAACGGACACCGAACGGCAAGTATACTACGCAGGGAAGACGTCTCTCAAGCTGACCACGGCATCTGACCGCGATGCCCGGTTCCCGCGTCCGCCGCGGCAGGGCGGAATCGTCACTGTCCGCGCTGAATGCCCAGAAATTCGAGGCTGGCGCAGGTGTAGGCATTGGTCTCCAGTGCGTAGGTGATCGGACGCCCCGTCGATTCCAGCGTCTTCAATGCATCGCGGATGTTGAGGCTTCCCTGCCCGAGGCCGAGATGATCGTCGTACGTGCCCCGTGTATCGTTCATATGCACGTGAGCCAGGTGGCGGCCGAAGGCCGTGACCCATTCCTCAAAGCTTCGCTGGCTGTAGATCTGACTGTGGGCGAGGTCGAGGCATAGCTTAAATGCCGGTGTGTCAAAGGCATCCGCCAGACGGCGCAACGGCGCGGGATCGACGTCAAACATGTTTTCGATGTAAATATTCAGTCCCCATGACGCCGCCTTTTCCAGTATCTCCGGCCAGAAGCGCAGGCTCGCTTCGTGATATATATCGGGATAGGCTTCCAGTTTCAACATCGTGTTGTACTGACTGTGAAACAGCACGTAGCGCGCGTCAAAGGCCCGGGCGGTGTCGAGCGCGGCAAGATACCGGTTCCGGCAAACGCGGACGATTTCCAGATCGGAGCTGGCGTGGGCCGTATCAATATAGGGCCCGTGGACGCCAATTGGGCCGGGTAAGCGCCGCACCCGTTCCGCGACCTTTTCCAAGAGCGCTGAGGCGTCTTTCGCGAGTATTTCAGGAAGGGAAAAGGTCTGGATTTCGACCCCCAGGCCGTATTCTTCCGCGCAGGCCAGTTCTTCCTCTGCATTGCGGTTTACGGCCACCAGGAGCCGGCTTTTGGGGAGTAATGCAGGTTGTCGCATCTCAGTGGGCGCCATGTCCTTCTCTACGAGTCTCTTGCTCACGCAACGCGCGGCGTTGCACCGCGATCTCTTTTCGAAAACGCCGCACAGCCTCGGCATGTTCATTCATGGTAGAGCTGAATGTGTGCGTCTTTCCGTCGGCGTTGGACACGAAAAAGAGGTAATCCACAGCAGCAGGTTCCAGGGCCGCCCGCAGGCAGGCTACCCCCGGGTTTGATATGGGTCCCGGTGGTAAGCCAGCGCGCCGGTATGTGTTGTACGGCGAATCCGCTTCTTTGTCTTCATTAAGCATCCGAGCACCGTATTTCCCCAAAGCATACTGCAGCGTGCTGTCCAGATCCAGCGGCATGCCTGCCCTGATCCGGTTGTAGATCACCGCAGCCACCAGCGGGCGCTCTTCGTCAACCCGGCATTCCTCCTCAATCAGCGAGGCTACCGTGACCACTTCAAGAAGGTCACGGCCCGCAGCCTCCGGTATATCCTTACATAATTCGGCATATTCGCGCATAAACTGATTCAGCAGGCGTTCCACCACGGCGCGTTCGTCGGGTTTTTTCTCAAAATAGTAGGTGTTCGGCATCAGAAAGCCCTCCAGATTGGGCACTTCGAGCCCCAGCCGCGCGATGAGCTGAGGATCCGCGGCAGCTTCCTGGAACGCTTCAGGATCGTCGAACTGGGCGGACATCTGCACAATGGTGAGTCCTTCTGGGACCGTGACCTTGAGGTCGTCGGGGATCTCCTCCGGCGACATGCGCCATTGGGTACCTTCCTGCAGATGGGTCAGAAGCTGTGCCGGCGACAACCCCAATGGGAGCCGGTAGTAGCCGTGTTTAATCGGGCGGCCGGTCTTATCCAGTCTCATTGCGAGCCGAAAAAAAAGCTCGTGTTCCACAAGACCTTGACTTTCAAGCAGTTGCCCGACCGCTTTGCCGCTAAGGCCTTCCGGGATCGTGATGGCGACGGTATCCCCAGGCGAACCGGGGCGAACTACATGCTCATAGGCCAGGTACGCCCCTACGCCCACGGCCGCAATCCCCAGAAGCAACAGCACCAGGAGCAGGAGGCTCAGCTTTGCTGCTCGACGCAGGCACGACCACGCCCGCCGGGACTGCTGCGTATCGGGCTCTGTGCTCATCGCAATGCTTAGATTCCCGGGCGGCGCTGCCGGTCAAGATAGGTCTGCAGTATGTGTTGCGCCGCCACCATGTCGATTACGCTTTTGCGCTTCTTTCTTCGCATATTCGCGTCGATCAGGGCTCGTTGAGCCGCGGCCGTTGAGAAACGCTCGTCCTGGGTTACGATATCAATATCCAGGAGTTCGCGCAGAGTTTCCACAAACGCCAGTACTTTGGCTGCCTGGGGGCCAATCTCGCCGTTCTGGTCCAGAGGCAGCCCCACGACGACCCGTATGGCCTCCACTTCTTTGGCAAGCGCACAGATCGCGGCCGCGTCTTCTTCGGGAGAGCGTGCGGAAAGCACCTCGCGGCCCTGCGCCGTGATTCCCAGAGGATCGCTCACCGCGATCCCTATCCGCACGTCGCCGATATCCAGTCCGATGATCCGGCCCTCTTCAGGCATTGGCATCTCCTCACAGTCCGTCGTCGATGCATTCCGCGCCCGCCGTGCGGGTGCTCGCAGCGCCCCCCCGTGTTTACGACAGACACTGGCGCAGGATCTCCGGCGCCTGGGCAATAGCTTCGCCGACCTTCTCCGGGTGCTTGCCTCCAGCCTGGGCCATGTCCGCGCGTCCGCCACCGCCCCCGCCCACAATGGACGCGAGGCGCTTTACCAGGTCGCCGGCCTTCGCCCGCGACGTCAAGTCTTTGGTGACTCCGACGCACAAAACGGCTTTGTCTTCGGCAGCGGAGGCCAGCACGACGACTCCGGACCCGAGTTGATCGCGCAATTTGTCCATCACATGGCGCAATCCGTCGGCGTCCTGGTTTGCGACTTCGACGGCCAGGAGTTTTATGCCATCGACGTCCTGGACCCGGGACATATAATCAACGGCTCCGCCGGTGGCCGCGGCCTGTTTCCAGCGGGTGACTTCGCGGTTCAGACGGCGGTTTTCCTCCAGGACTGCCTGCACGCGTGCGAGCACGGTGTCGGTGCTGGCGTTCAGCATCTGGGCTACGCGCGAGAGTTGTTCTTCTTGCGTCTGGATGGTTTCCAGGGCGCGTTCAGCGCATACCGCCTCGATTCGCCGCACGCCGGCGGCAATGGAGCTCTCGCTCAGGATCTTGAACGCGCCGATCACTCCGGTGCGGGCAACGTGGGTGCCGCCGCAGAGTTCCATGCTGATCCCGCCCACCTGAACCACCCGCACGGAATCCGCGTACTTCTCGCCGAACAGCGCCATGGCACCGGCTGCGCGCGCCTCCGCAATGGGCATGACCTTCGTCGTAACGGTGGAATCGCTCCGGATGTACTGGTTCACTAGCCGTTCAATGTCGTGGAGGCGCTCCGCGGGGATCCCTTCAAAATGCGTGAAATCAAAGCGGAGCCGTTCCGGAGACACCTGCGACCCGGCCTGGCGCACATGTGCGCCCAGGGATTCCTGCAACGCCGCCTGCAGCAAATGTGTGGCCGTATGGTGGCATGCGGTCGCCATGCGGGGTGCGCCGTCTACAGCGGCCGTCACCTTGTCGCCAACGCTCAGGCTCCCTTGCGTCACCTTGACACGGTGAAGACGCAGAGGTTCGAGGGGCACCTGGGTCGTTATCACGTTGGCGCTTCCCGCGGTGGATTCCAGGGTGCCTGTGTCGCCGATCTGGCCGCCCGATTCCGCGTAAAAAGGGCTCACGTCGAGCACAACGTCGCCTTCCTCGCCGTCCGCCAGCGCATCCACTCTGGCGCCGTCCCGAAGGAGCGCCTGGATGGTGGCTTCAGACGACAGCGTGTCGTAGCCCACAAACTTCGTTTCGTCCAGTTCTTCGCGCAATTTGTGGTGGATCGGAGAGATCTCGTGCTCGTTCGTTCCCGCCCACGCGCTGCGCCCCAGTTCGCGCTGCTTGCGCATGGCTGCCTCAAAGCCTTCCCTGTCAACGGTAAAGCCGCGATCCTCAGCGATGTCCGTCGCGAGATCCAGGGGAAAGCCGAAGGTGTCGTGCAGACGGAACAGCTCCGCGCCGGGAACTGCGCTGCTCCCTGTCTTTGCGAGTTCCGCAAACACGTCCTCGAGAAGGTCCATGCCACGGGCCAGAGTGCTCGCAAACCGTTCTTCCTCGGTTTGGATGATTTTTTCGATCTGGAGCTGTCGCTCTTTCAGCTCGGGATACTGGTGCGCCATGAGATCGACCACTGTGCGCGATAATTCGAAAAGAAACGGCCTTTCCAGCCCGATTTCACGTCCGAAGCGCGCCGCCCGCCGCAGGAGGCGCCGCTCGACATAGCCCCGGCCTTCATTACCCGGGAGCACCCCGTCGGCAATCATGAACGAAAGCGCGCGGATATGATCCGCGATGACGCGGAAAGGTGTCGGGTTTGCCGTATACGTCGCGCCGGACAGGGATTCTGCATTTTGAATGATCGGGAAAATGTGGTCGACATCGAAGACCGTTTCCTTGCCCTGGAGAATCGCGGCCATACGTTCGAGGCCCATTCCGGTATCGATTCCCCGGTTTTTGAGCGGCGGGCGCGAGCCGTCGGGCTGCTGGTCAAATTGCGGGAACACCAGGTTCCAGTATTCCATGAAGCGGGAGTCGCCGTCCGCGCCCAGGGGGCCCGGACCGAAGGCCTCGCCGCGATCCAGGTAGAGCTCTGAACAGGGACCACAGGCGCCGGTATCGCCTGCCGGGCCCCAGAAATTGTCTTTGACGCCCAGCCGGACAATTTTGCCTGAGGGAATGCCGATTTCCGTCTCCCAGATGTTCGCGGCCTCGTCGTCGTCCTCGTATACCGAGATCCAGATCTGTTCCGGGGCGATCTTGACCACCTGGGTGGAGTATTCCCAGGCCCACTGAATCGCTTCCCGTTTGAAATAGTCGCCAAACGAGAAGTTGCCCATCATCTCAAAGAACGTCATGTGGCGCGCGGTTTTGCCGACTTCATCGAGGTCGTTGGCCTTGCCGCCGGCCCGGAGGCATTTCTGCGCGGTGGCGGCGCGCCGGTACGGTACCGGCACCTCGCCCGTGTAATACGGCTTGAACTGCACCATACCCGCGCTGCTGAACAAGAGCGTCGGATCATTGCTGGGCACGATTTTGTCGCTGCGCTCCACTACATGGCCGCGTTCGCGGAAGAATTCAAGATAACTGGAACGGATCTCGTCGGCTTTCACGCTTATTCTCCATTAATGACTCTGCCCGCACGGGCGGCACCGCAAAGATTACATAAAATATCGGAAACGGGGGTATCTTTTCAATGTGGCATGCCCGCATCCCGCCGGCGCCATGCACCGGGATTGAAACCCTCTAACATTTTGCGGATCAAAGGATTGCAGGTTGCAGCCTGCATTTGCGCCGGATCTACCTGAATGGGGCACATCAGATTATTTAAAAAAAAGCTTGACACCGGCAACCGGATGTGGTACATATCTCCCGATTGTGCCGGAGTTCCGATAGCGAGTGGCCGAACATCCTCCTCTGTATCGAGTCCGGCATACACGGCGCGATTGCGTCACGCGTCCGGGCGATGAAGAAACATCCGAATGCTCAGGCCCAAGATGGCAGCATCGCACGGACATACCAGAAACACTTCAGAAGGGAGGTGAGTTACGCCATGCATCGCTGCGCACTGTGCAATGAACACATTGAAGAGGTGGATATCCAATTCAATGAAGTAGCCATTCTCGATGACGAGTACTGGCATCTGGATTGCTACGCCGAGTATTTCGGCGAGGTCTTTGAAGAGGCCTGAACACGTATCCCCCAACTAAGCACATTTTTTGCTTAATTACCCTAAGGCAGGCCGAGTCAGGTCTCCCGGGTATTTTTTTTGCTCTCACATCTGAATTCCATTAGCGGCCGCTTCGGGGTTTTTGTTTCGGAGCGGCTTTTTTCGGGCTGCCACCCCGCCGGCGCGCATCTTTCCCGCCAGACCCCGTTTCCGGGCGCCTGGGTCCGGTTTCTCGTGCTACTGGCGTATCAGGCCGGGGCGCGCTTCGCTGATTGACATCAGTTCTGCGCTTTGGTAAATTCAGCGCTTCAATCGGCACAGGTACATCGGCGGCTGCGGAAATGGTGTTCAAGGCTGCTGATTTACCGTGAGTCAAACTGTGGGTCAATGCGTAGGGGGCGGGCTGTAGCTGCGCGGAATTCATTCCGGCACGGAGGAAACCATGTCTAAAATCCTCGCTCTTGATAACCTTTGCGAATCGGGTCTTGAGGTATTCCAGAAGGAAGGCTTCGAGGTGGACGTAAAGCCTCCCCAGAAACCTGAGGAGCTGGCCGCTATTGTCGGCGAATACGACGGCCTGGTCATTCGAAGCGCGACCAAGGTGACAGCCGAAGCCCTCGCCCATTCCGGCAAGCTGAAAGTCATCGGCCGCGCCGGAGTCGGCACGGATAATGTCGACAAAGTGGAAGCGACGAAGCGCGGTATTGTCGTGATGAACGTCCCCGGCGGGAATACCATCTCGACCTGCGAACACACGCTTGCACTGCTCCTGGCCCTTTGCCGCAATATTCCCAAGGCGCACCAGTCCATGCGTGAGGGGCGCTGGGATCGTAAGCTCTTCATGGGCACGGAGGTGCGCGACAAAACCCTTGGCATCATCGGCGTGGGGCGGATTGGCGGCGAGGTCGCCAAACGCGCACAGGCTTTCGAGATGAAGGTTCTGGCGTTCGACCCCATCCTCACCCGGCTCAAAGCGGAAGCACTCGGCGTCGAGCTGGTTTCCCTCGACGAGATGATCGAGCGGGCCGATTTCATCTCGATCCACGCGCCCAAGAGCGACAAGACGCTCAACATGATCGGGTATGAGCAGCTCAAACGGATGAAGCCCACATGCCGGATTGTCAATTGTGCCCGCGGGGGCATCGTCAACGAAGCGGACCTGGCCCGGGCGCTCAAGGAAGGCGTGATCGCCGGCGCCGCGCTCGACGTCTATACCTCCGAACCCTTTGAAAACAATCCGTTCGCCGGGCTGGACAACGTCATTATGACGCCTCACCTTGCCGCATCGACCGACGAAGCGCAGCTGACAGTGGCAGTTGATGTGGCGAAGCAAATGGTCGAGTACTTGAAGTCCGGTACGATCACCAACGCCGTCAACGTGCCGAGCCTCGATGGTGAGACCCGCAAGAAACTCTCCCCGCTGCTGTACCTGGCTGAACGTCTGGGCACGTTCCTGTCGGGATACATGAAAGGGACTCCCAAAGCCATTCGCATTGACTACAGCGGCGCGTTGCCCGTCACCGACACCTATCCGCTGACTGTGGCCGTCCTGATCGGTTTCCTGAAACCGCTGGTGGAGAGCGTGAACGAAGTGAGCGCTCCCAGTCTTCTGGAAGACCACGGCATCGACTTCAGCGAAACCCGCCGGGCTGATGTGCCGGACTACAATTTCCTTGTGGGCGTCACGGTCGAGACCGACGAGGAAAAACACCATGTCGCGGGCACCCTGTTCGGGAATGACGATCCCCGCATCTGCGTTATTGACGGAACCCGCGTAAATGCGGTTCCGGAAGGGCACATGGTGGTGTGCCGCAACGAAGACAAGCCGCTCATCATAGGCCGTGTGGCCACCATTATCGGTGACGCCGGCGTCAACATCGCCAACCTGGTCCTGGGGCGCGATGAGCGCGGCGGCCGGGCAGCGACCATTCTGAATATCGACGACCCGCTGTCGGACGACGTGATGGAGAAAATTCGAGCGGTGCCGTACGTGAAAGAAGCGCGGCAGTTGAAACTGTAGGCGGCGCCCTGCGCCGCCAGCATGCCCGCGTTATACTCAGCGGGAGCATAGAGAGAGCATGTTTAAGTACATTCAGGTTCCGCCCGGCGAGCCAATCGCCGTCTCGCGTGACGGCGTCCTTCAAACGCCGGACAAACCCATTATTGCGTTCATCGAAGGCGACGGTACCGGCCCCGATATCTGGCACGCCTCGAAAATGGTCTTCGATGCCGCCGTCCGGCATTGCTATGGAGACCAACGCGCGATCGCCTGGATGGAGATCTACGCGGGCGAAAAGGCGAACCAGCTCTGCGGGAGCTATCTGCCGGACGAGACCCTGGAAGCCATTGAGAAGTATCACGTGGCGATTAAGGGGCCGCTGACCACGCCCGTGGGCGGCGGATTTCGAAGCCTGAACGTCACCCTGCGGCAGCGCCTCGACCTGTTTGCCTGTGTCCGGCCTGTACGCTATTTCCCCGGGGTGCCCAGCCCCGTCAAGGAGCCGGAAAAGGTCGATATGACCATTTTCCGCGAAAACACGGAAGACGTGTACTCCGGACTGGAAGTGCAGGCGGGAAGCGGCGAGGCCAGAAAACTGATCGCGTTCTGCGAAGAGGCTTTCGGCTGGAAAATCCGCCCCGATTCGGGCATTGGCCTCAAGCCGGTAAGCGTGGAGGGTTCGAAGCGGCTCATTCGGGCCGCGATCCGGTATGCGCTGAAACACGGGCGCAAATCGGTCACGCTCGTCCACAAAGGCAACATCATGAAATTCACGGAAGGGGCGTTCCGGCAATGGGGATACGACCTCGTCCGGGATGAATTCGCCGATGTGGCCGTGAGCTGGGACGATTGCGGCGGCAAACCGGGCGGCAAACTGCTCGTCAAAGACGCCATCGCCGACATCTTTCTGCAGCAGATCCTGACGCGCCCCACCGAATTTGACGTTATCGCCACCCTCAACCTGAACGGCGACTATATGAGTGACGCGCTGGCTGCCCAGGTGGGCGGCATCGGCATTGCGCCCGGGGCGAATATCAACTACGAAACCGGCATGGCCATTTTCGAAGCCACCCACGGCACCGCGCCGAAATACGCCGGCCTCGACCAGGTCAATCCCAGCAGCGTGATCCTGTCCGGCAGCATGATGTTCGAGCATCTGGGCTGGACCGAAGTATCCAATGCGATTGTTCGCTCCATGATGCGCACCTTTTCCAATAAGACGGTCACCTATGATTTCGAACGGCTGATGACGGGCGCGACGTTGCTGAAATGCAGTGAATTCGGCAAGGCAATTATCGATAATCTGTAAGCAGTAGATCGCGCCAAAGCCCGGCCGGCACCTGAACCCATCGGCGCGCCGGCCGGACTCAGCCCGGCGACAGCCCTGCGCGAGTGGCGCGGGGCAACAGGATGATAAAGGAACGTCTGGAGTGCCGGACCCGGCCGACATTTTTTCTGACAGCGGTATGCGCGAGCGGTTTGCGCGATTCTTCCGCTATGCCCAGGTGGGCCGCTGTGTCAACAGCGTGACCCACGATGTGAACAACTATCTCGGCGCGATCCTGGCTTATGCCGAACTGGTGGCCCTCGAAGAGAATCAGACGAATGAATCTCAGCGCATGCTCGCGGAGATCAAGGTTGCGGTGCAGCGCGCCAGCCGTCTGGTCAGCAGTCTGACCGATATTGCCCGCCGGGAACGGCCGGATGTCCGCGTCGTGGCGCCGCGCGACATTCTCGAAAGGGTGCTCGATCTTCGGCGCTATGATCTCAGAGTGGCCCACATCGAGCTCGAAGTCACAGGCGGGGAAGAGCTGCCGCAGATTTCGGTCGAGTTGCCAAGACTTCAGCAGTGTTTAATCTACCTGCTGGCCAACGCCATAGAAGCCGTCGAAGGCAAGGAAGACCGGCGGATCAGGCTGTCGGTCTCCGCTGGGGAAGGGACTGTTGAATTCCGATTCTGGAATGCGGGCGGCGCCATCCCGGAGGATGTGCGCGCCCGGTTGTTTGAACCCTTTTTCACGACCCGGGGCGGCGTCCATCTTGGGCTGGGCTTGTGGGCTGCCCGCCACAACCTCCGCGCGCTTCAGGGCGACGTAAGCTATGATCCCGTGCTGGGATTTACCGTGGCAGTGCCGCAGGAAACCGGCGGCAGCGCTTTGCGCCCACAACATCCTGAGCCGGGCGCGTGACCGCGCCGCGCCATCAATTCAGCACGTAGACGACTTCCACCCTGGCCGAGCAGGTCACGCGCTCGGTATCCGGCTGATCTGCTCCGTGTTCCGGGTCCTGATTCCATGCGATCTCCAGGATCCGGACGTCAAAGATCGTGTCGATGCGCGTGGCCATGATGTGCGCGGCGGCTTCCGCGTTGGGCAGGGCGTTCTCCATTGCACGCATGACGGCGGTGCGTTCTATCGCATTGGGGTTGGAGACCTTGAGCAACGGCCCGGTCAGCACGGCGCCTGTCTCCCGGGCAGCGGCGCGCAGCGCGTCGCAAATGGCCGCCAGGCGCTGCACGGGTTCCTCGACGCCCGCCACCAGCCTGCCCACAGTGAAGCGGAGCCGGAACGCGAACGTGACCACCGGCGTGTTGGCATCGGGGATACTCGGTCCAGTGACCTCCGTTTCGAGGGGCGCGATCTCCCGGTCTTTCAACAGGCGCAGGATCTCAACCACCGTAGTCTTGACTTCTTCGGCCGCCTCCTGGACGCTGTTGCCTGTTAATCGGAAATAGAGCCAGAAATCAGCGCGATCGGGTGGGGTTTCGACAGTCGCCGTGCCGGGCGATGTGATGGTAGACAGGGCAACAGGCGCTGCATCCTGGGCCGGCACTGTCCCAGGCAGCAATAACACCAGGAGCAAAACGCCGGCGCCCCCCACGGCATGGTGGCGGCTACGTGCGTTTGTCCGGAAAGAACGGGAATAACCGGCGCAATTCGTCTTCGGACGCCTGGCGTCCGTAGGGACAGATTTCAAAGGTCTCCACATACCGCGTTTCCCTTGCCAGGTCCGGCCCGTACCACGTTTCGAGAAGGTTGCGGTGGAGCTCCGCAAGCCGGGTGAACGAATCGTCCCAGTTCGTCCGCAACCATGCTTTCCGCGCTGCGGGGGAGTCAGGCACCTCATCCAGAGTACCTTCCAGCCACGGCAGCCATTCGTACATCTGCGACTCCATGGCATCCAGCATATCGTACTTGAGATCCATCACATCGTCGATGGCGACGGCGACGTGCGGAGTGAGCGTCAGAGCGCTCGGCCGCGCATGCATCAAATAAAAGAAATAGGGGTTGTGCCGCAGTGGCTCCGCATCGGAACAACAGTTGGGGACGGTGACCATGAAGGAAGCATCCTGAACCAGAGTGGACGTGTAGCGGTGGTCGGGATGGTAATCCTCCGGGTGGTGGCTGATGACGATATCTGCCTGGTGGCGCCGGATGATGCGGATGACTTCGCGGCGGATCGCCAGTTCAGGCATCAACTCGCCGTCGTGATGGTCCAGGATGAGCACTTCCACGCCACTCCGGCGGGCGGATTCGAGGGACTCTTGCCGGCGGCGGCGGGCCAGGACGGCGCCGCCCATCGCGTGGTGTCCCGCGTCACCGTTGGTCATGGAGACAAACAGCACCCGGTGCCCGGCGCGAAGCCATTTTACGGCGCAACCGCCGGCGTAGGCCTCGCAGTCGTCCGGGTGCGCGCCAATGACGACGATGTTCATGAGACGTTGCTATCGGCGGCAGTATCTTCCGCCGGCGCATCCGTTTCGGAGTCTGTCCCTTCCGCCGCGGCCGGGGCGGGCGGGAGCGGAGCTGCGGCGTCTTTGGTATTGATACGAATTGGAGGTACCGCCACGGCTCGCGAATACCGGTCTTCGGAGACCTCAGCTGTCCTCGGGTCGATGGTATCCGGGTCCGTGCCCTCGGGCATGAGCAACGCCTCGACGGCGAGTGTAATCAGCATGGTATCTGGAAGACCCGCGCGCCCGGCCAGGACGTTTACGGAGCGGCCGGTTTCACTTGGCTGAGCACTCGAACCGATCACGCTGCCGAACGAGTCCAGCACCTGGTCGCCGTCTTTGATTGCGATGCGCAGAACGCCGGGATTCTTGGGGAAGGCCCGGCGCGATTCCACCTTGATGTCCAGCCAGAGTTCCTGGGGCAGGGGCGGCGTGATGTCAACCGTGAACAGATTCATGCGCCCGGTTGCATCGACAAGCGATGTGGCTTCGATGTTGGGCCCTTTTGAGCGCTCGGCAACGCTCACTGAAATCATAACCGCCTGTTCGAGGTCGCCGATATTGTCTTCCGTCGGTGCGGGAATGAACCCGGTTGCTCCTCCGCGCGCCGTGTTGGTGGTTTTTGTGGCGCCGGGTTCCGCGTTGCAAGCCGTCAGAAGGGCTGCCATCAAGGCGAATGAAATCAGCTGTCTCATGGTGCACAAACCCCCTGCTTCCAATGGTGGCACGCGCGTGCCGCGGGCCGGTATCCAACTTCCAGTAAAAGCACGCAGAGATGATAGCAGTCTGTGGCAGGGTGTGTACAGTTTTGACGGGATGAAGGCGGTGCGCGTTTACCGGATTACTGCCGGAATCACTGGTTCCGGGTATGTTCGCGCGCCCGTTGCTCGGCTTCACGCAGGCGTTTCCGGAAATCTTCCTCCCCGAGGGTCTGGCGAAACAGCTCCCGCTCGTCGACTCGGTACTGAGCGCGGATGTAACGGAGGTCCCAGATCGCCAGGAGCAGGGCCGTCACAAAAAACACGAAAAAGACCAGCCAGTACACCATGAAATGGGTGAGCGACTGGCGGGGAAAGTCCCAGTGGCGGCCGCCATACGCGAGGACGACACTGCACGCGATGGCAATGCCGCCCACGATTCGCCATTTTGTCTGCCGGGTCATGATGGCCGACACACTCTCGCTTTGTTAGCGGTCATACACCCAGACACGCTCTTCGTACGTTTCGCCCGACGGCGTGCGCACGAGGCGCGTCTCGTAGTGGCCGCTGGCCACCGGTGCCGCGGAACGGTAGGCCGTGGCCTGCGGCGCAGGTTGGCGGCCGGCTTTGTCTATCTGGTCTCCGACCAGCGCGCCCGTGAGGGCACCCAGCCCCGCGCCAATCAATGCGCCTTCGCCCTGTTTTCCTACCTGGTGGCCGAGAATGGCGCCGGTTCCAGCGCCCAGGGCGCCGCCCAGTATCGCGCCGTCCTGGACCGGCGTGGTGTTGCACCCCATCAGGGCCGCCGCGACAGTCGCTGTAAGCGCCAGTGTTATCAAGGTCTTAAGGTTCATGGCTCGAAACCTCTTTCGCCCGCTTCGACCGGACCATTCTAACATAAGTCGCAGCCGAGGCAACCTCCGCTTCTTCAAATGCTTTCACGGAACAAGACGCTCCAGCGCCGTGGGTATTCATAAGTGAGTCCGGAGACCTGGGCGGCGTGGCGCCGGAAGGGGGTACCGATTCATTTCGAGCCATGATACGAGTCCGTGCAACTGCAGCCGCTTTCTGCCGTTCAGGCCGGTTGCTTTCGCGCTTTGCAGCGGATATAGTCGTGGCCATGGCGCTCCCCGCACTCCGAAATATCGATGCCTTCCCAGTCGAGCACGAGGGTGAAACCCGGATCCTGGTGCGCGATCCGGAATCCTTTGTAGAGGACCAGCTTCTGCTGGGCCCCATTCCCTTTTTCGTGGCCAGCCAGCTGGACGGGCTGAACGACGTCACGGATATCCAATACCTCCTTTTCCGGCAGACCGGCGGCCGCCTGGTCTCTGAAGACCAGATTCGTGAGGTGGTCGACTATCTTGATGAGCGCGGGTTCCTCGCGTCTCCGCGATTTGAGTCTCTGCACCGGGAAGTGCTCGAATCGTACCGGGACCGAAGCACGCGGCCTGCTTTTCTGGCGGGTAAATCCTACCCGGACGATCCTCAGGAGCTACGCGAGTTTATCGATGAACTGTATACGGGCCAGGATGGCCCCGGACCCGTCCAGCCCCAGAGCGCGGCATCCGGAAAAGGCGTTCGCTGCCTGATCGTGCCGCATATCGATTTTCCCAGAGGCGGGCTGGCGTACGCCCACGGGTATGCAAAGCTTGCCTCCGGCCGGAAGCCCAAAACTGTGCTGATTTTCGGAGTTTCCCACGCAGCCGCGCCCGTGCCGTTCATTCTCACCCGCAAAGGCTACGAAACGCCATTCGGCACGCTCAGCGCCAACACCGAGGTCGTGGATGCGCTCGCCGCGGCCTGCGCCTGGGACCCGTTTGAACATGAAATTGCCCACCGCTCTGAGCATTCCATCGAGTTTCAGGTTGTGATGCTCGCCCATCTGTATGGGCCGGACGTCACCATCGTGCCTGTCCTCTGTGGTTTGCTCTCCGATGGGCTCGCACCGGTCTCGAATGCGTCCGCTCTGCCGGATGTCAACGCATTTCTAACAGCCTGCCAACAGGTCATGCGGGCTTCGAACGGCGAGATGTGCGTTATTGCCGGCGTGGACCTGGCGCACGTCGGGCGCCGTTTCGGCGACGGCTTCGACATCGGCGATGAAGTGGTGCGGGCCGTGAAAGCCCGCGATGACGAAGACCTGGCCTGCGCGATGAACCTGGACGCCGATGGATGGTACGCCTCGGTCATGAAAGACAGCAACCAGCGGCGCGTGTGTGGCCTCAACGCCATCTACGCCTCGCTGAAAACGCTGGATGGCGCGGCCGGCCGTGGCGAACTCCTCAAATACATGTACGCCCACGATCCTTCTGGCGGGATCGTCTCCTTCGCGAGCATTGCATTTTCGGAAGAGTAGGCTCGTTGCGCGGTTTCCGCCGTTTATTCAGCCGTGAACGACAGCAGCCGGGCCGAATGGGGGGGAAGAGCCAGCTCCAACCGCAGCGTTTGGCCCATCCTGGACGATCCCAGCGCTCCCTCCGTGATCCGCTCTTGAACTGTCAACGATTTTTCTGCTAATCCGAGCGACTCCAGGTCGATCGTCACGACCGTGTTGATCCCGTCTGCTGATTCATTGAGCAGCGAAAAGTAGATAACGCCCGACTCCGGATTACCATAGCGCTCGATATAGGCGCCGCCGTCCGCCCAGGCGTGCGTGATCGCCTGCCAGCCTGCCCGCCCGATCGTCTGGACCAGCGGGACGTACTTTTTGAAAAGGGGGCGGGCGGGTTCGTACCACTCTGGATTTTCGAAAAAACAGTCGTTCGCGGCGTCTTCGCTGAAGAAGCCCGGATACATGGCATAGAAAAGGCAACGCTGCATGTAGCGCTCGAGCGCGGTCAGATCGAGATCGGCGTAATGGGTATTCAGCAGGAAACAATACGGTTTCTGCCTGCAGACGGCGCGGCGGAAGGCCATGGATTCGTCGGCCATGGGCTTCCATGCGCCATTGGGAAACCAGTTGGTTTCCGTGCCCAGCACGTCGAGATACGCGGCCGGAAAGGCGTATCCATGCAGCGCGGCATTCGCCATCATGAGTTTTCCCTGCTCATGTACCTTCGCTGCTGCATGGCGCTCGAATTGGAATGTCGAGAACACGGTCAGGATGCCCACGCGCCGCGAATGCTGATCAAAAACCAGCGGAAAATCTGTGGAGACAAAATGTTCCCGGCGGTAGTTCAGCGTCGAGGCAAAATACACAAACGAGTCGATGTAGACCCCATCCACGCTCGCTGGCGGCACTGGAGTCTTCTCGAAGCCCGGATCGGCGATTAGATTGCGCTCCGTGCCTGCTTCTCCCAGAAACAGGTCGTCAATCCAGACCGCGCCCGTATGCGCCCCTCGCATAAGGAGATGCACGGTGGCCTGCTTGAACGGTTTTTCGGATTCGATGGTTCGTTCCAGCAGCACGAAGTCTGTGGCGTCCGCGGGAATGGGCAGGCACTGCCCCCACAACGGCGTGCCGTCCGTATGGAACAGATCCGCGTAGACGGCGCAGTCGTTGTCTGGAACGCCAGTGAGCCCGAGCGATTTGACACGTGCACGCAGCACCAGCGGGGCGGACGCAGACTGCTCTATCGCGACCACCTGGGAGGCGCCGGCTTTGCCGGGTTCGGTCAGGGAAATTCGAAGTGACTGCTGTCCCGACGCAAAAACCGCGGCATCTGCCTCATACCCCGTTTCGTAATGATTCCAGTCGGGAAGCAGGTCCCGCTCCGGTGTGGCGAGCGTGCGTTCCAGGACCGCCCATTCGCTCTGCGCTTTATTGAGTGGAGCCGCCTCGGTGACGGGAAGATCGGGATCAGCATTCAATGGAAAAAGGGCGCCGTCGCACCACGGTGTGTCGTGCAGATAAATAAGGGGCTTCCCGTCCGCGCCGTGCACCGACGAAAGCAGCGTGACGGAGGCCAGACGCCGGGAGGCCGGGTCGGTCTCGAGCATGGAGGTCAGGTGGGTCAGAGCGGCCTCCGCCTCGCGGGGCACCTCTTTGGAAAGCGGCAGCCACGTGGTCATCGGTTCGGTATACACGAACGTGAGCAGGCCGTGTTCTTCGTCCCAGGGGACGTTGTTTGTGCCCTCTTTGAAGGCAAACCCGAAGTCCTGCGCATCCGGGATGGTGCTGATGTCGGTAAATGCCATCCAAAGCCCTTCGCGATCCACCCGTTTCTCGAAGCATGCCGGAAAAAGGGCGTAATAGCGTTCGAGCGCCGCCCGGAACCCCCATACCGGGTCAAAAGCGTAAAGCCACGCCTCAAAGGTCGCGCGTTGTGGAAATTTCGCCGTGTCCGGCGACAAACCGAGGTCGAATGCCGCGAAAAGCAGGTTCAAATCCGCAGCGTAGACGAGGCGGCAATGGCGGGGCTCCGTCATCGGCGTCGCGAGCGCGATGCCCGCATCCGGGCGGGTCAGGGCGGCCAGAGGATAGATGGAACACTGGCCGGTCGCGCCTGCGCCGGTTTGATGGGTGTTCATGAATGTGCCGCTCTGGGCCGGCGCATTCCGCCGCATATCCCGCCACCAGCTCCAATCGTCTCCATCGAACGGGATCGGGACATACACGGTGACGGCGCGATCGACTCCGCGCAGATCCTCAAGTGTGCCGTTCAGCTGAATACCTTCGGCTTGGGTCTCTACCTGGAGATTGAGTGTCAGCGCGAGTTCCTCAAAAGTCCAGTCGTAGACGCCCGGATTGTTCATGTCAGGATTTGACGTGGGCCGGCCCATTACGAAATCGCTGTCGGCGGCCGCATCGCGCACGAACGGCGCCAACGGGGCGTGCCCGAGGAGCTGGCCGTTCAGAAATAGCGCCGTAGCCGGGTTTTCCGCATGGGCAACGATGCCGAGCGCGAGCCCGCGGTCCGTGCTCGAAATATCCCCCGCGGCCGGAACCGTCTCCGCCCTCGTGCCGGGAGTTGGAGTGATGGGTACATTCTCAAAAAGGAGCATTTCCCGGTTGGCAGTGGTGTGCACCGTGAAATCATCGAACCAGACCGTGCCCGTGTGTTCGCGGAAGAGGGCGTACACGGTGATGGAGCGAAGCGGTTTCTCCGGCACGAGAACGCAGCGGCGTTCTTCCCAGTCGTGCGTGCCCGTGCTGAAATTGGAGGTGATGCCCCACAGGGGCGTGCCGTCCATGTACAGTGCGTCAATATAGATGGCGTAGCCGCGGCTCTCCGGGCCGCTGACGTTTTCCGCCCGGCTCCAGCCTGTCACGATGAGCGGAATCGGCTCGGTCTGTTCGAGTTGAAGAGTCTGACCGGCGCCCAGTTGGCCGGCGGTATCTCTGCTGCTGCACTGGATGGCCATTCCGCCATTCCGGCCGTGACCCGGCGCAACAGCATAACCGTTCTCCCAGAAGTGCCAGCCCGGGAGCGGTTCTGTCCCGTTCTCCTCGAAACCTGCGTTCTGGAGCCTTTGCGGGCCCGAGGCGGCAGCGGCGCTGTCCAACCGAAAAAACACCGGTGTTTCCGCACCGGCAATTGCCGCCAGGAACATGCACATCCCGGCGATGGGCCCCATCCGCACGAGAATACTTCGCATCACAGAGCTCCTTCCCGCGTATCGCAAAACCGGGCACATGTCATGATCCCCACTCCACAATATACCGCCCGCACCCGATCAGTCCGGTCTGGAATCTGATACGGCTGCCTTGCAGCTCAAAGGGCACCGACCCCATGCTTTCTTGTGAGCCGGCTTTCAGCGCCATCACACGGACGTTGTCGGCGCCGGCCTTGGCGCCGAACGAGGCAAGGTCGATTTCGAGTCCGAATGCTCTGTCGCGCGGATACGGAAATACGATGAGCCGGTTCTCTTCTTTGTTGATTTTGACCGAGCCATCTGTCGCCAGTTTGCCAAAATCGATCCAGGTTCCCGCGGGGTTCATGTGCGCATCGAAATCGGCCTTGCTGGACAGGTAACCCGCCCGCTCCCGCTCGAGGTCATCCAGGGACACTCCAACGATCGCGCCGTTCTCCCGCTGAATATGCATGGCGCCGATGCGGTAGCGGCGGGCACCGTCATCGAATCCCTCCAGTGGAACCCGGCTCTCGTTGGTCAGACCGATCCGAATGTCGAAGCTCTCGTCCGGACTGTCTGGTATCACCACTTCATACGGGCCGTCCGTGATGACATCGCCCCGCCGCCACTCGTGGGCGGGTTTCGGCAGGGTATGGTCCTGTTGGAACGCGGTTCGCTCGATGTGATCGCTGCTGTCGCTCGTGAAATGCACAAAGCACCGGTAGTCTTGATTCACGTCTTCGCCCACGATCCATTCGTAGGCCACTCGTATCCTGCCTTCACCCTGGTAATCCAGCGATTTCAGGCGCGGCTCGATTTTCAGTGGCCTCTTCCAGTAGGGCATTGAGAATTCGGTGCGCGCATCCACGAACACGAATTCGGGGCACTCCGCATAGTCGGCAAAATGGCCGTTGATCCGGTATGTTGCCACGCGTGTCTCAGGACCAAGCGCCAGAAATCCCCACTGCGGCAGCGTATGGCCTTCCACGGTCCAGTCATCGTCAGCCCAGTTGACCCAGACGGTGAGGCCGCTGTCGTACCGGATGCGCTGGCGGTCCGTACGGCCCATCACCAGGGCGATGCTTGCGGGATAAAAATCGTCATCAAAGGCGTAGGCGACCTCAACCGGGTTCGCGGCGCCGTACAAACGCTGGATCGGATGCATCATATGGTGTTCTTTGGCCACCCATTGGACGTTATTGGTTTGCGCGTTGCCAATGAACCCGGCATGGCCGTACGCCACTTCCTGGGCGCGGTATTTGTCAATCTGCTCGACTGTCCCTGTATCATGGCCCCAGCGATGCCCATATCCACGGCGAAACCACCGTTCGTAGTATCCCATGCCGTGATTGACCATCTGGGGATGGATCTTCAGCAAATCAAAATCGAGGAAAGGCCGGTGGTCCTCGCCGCCGCTGACCTGGGCCTCAACGCCGTCGCAGAGCCCGGCCCAGTAGAAGTGGTTCGCGCCTTCGCCCAACAACGGCCCTTCGTGTGTGTCGCGCATGTACTGGAACAATGCTGAGTCGTACTTGACCTTGGCGAGTATCATGCCCGCCATCGGCTGGCCGGCTTCGTGATCCAGCTGATGCCAGGGCGGTACGCAGGTGTGGACATCCAGGTAGGCGGCGTTGGTCTGGAACCATTCGTGAATCAACGGGGCATTTTCTTTAGCAAATTTGAGCGCCCGGTTGCACTTGATTCCAAAACTCTGCACTTTTGTCGCTGGATTGAGCCAGGCGGGCGATGGCGATCCGTCCGTCAAAAGCACGCGATCCGCCGGGTCGTGGGAGGGCGCGTCGGGATAGAGATCAATATAGTTTTCGTGCAGCGACCACACATACCCGCATTCGTTGGCTGCCTTGGCGAACAGTTCCATGCCTTCGCGTCCGCCATATTTCGGGTTTGGGGGCAGATGGTCCGGCAGCTTCACGTCGTAGCCATACCGCTGCCACACGTGGGAAATGATGGCCAGATGATCCACGCCATTGTCTTTCAAATCGCGCAGATTTTCGCCGTCTCCCGCAAATGATCCCCGGTGATGCCCCCAGATGTCCAGCATGATCCGGGGGCCCAGGAGGTCCCGGTACGGAGACGGTGGATGCGGGATATTGGGCAGAACTTCCTGGATGTTCGCAGATACAGCGATGTAGCCCTCTTCGTGCAGAGGATTGCGGGTCTGATTCGTCATGAGGTCGTATTCGGCCTCGCCTTGCGGGCATCGCGACGCGTGGGAGCGCGTCCAGTCAAGGTAGCGGCACGTGAACACCTGCTGGCCTCTCAGGTACGACACGGTGCCGGCAAGGTACGGAACATAGAACGCTTGCCGGAACGGCACGCCGCCGTCGTATCCGAGCGAGAAGTCCGTCACGATGGGCATTTCCGCATCCACAGCAATGGTCAGGGCCTTTCCTGCGATGCCGAACGTCCAGCTTGCCTCAAAGGTGGCGCCTCCCGCGGGATAGGCCCAGTTTACGGTGAGTCTGCGGGCTGTCTCGTCGAGTGATGCACTGAGCAGGCGCCCTTGTCCCAGGCGAAACGGCGGCGCGTCAGCGTCCGGCGCCTGAATCATGATGCCTCCGCCCATCGCGGGTTGAAACGGAGGTCCTTCGTCGAATTGGACCGTGAAATCATCCAGCGTACCGGTTTGCGGAGCATATTCGTACGAAAGATGCCCGTCGGCGCCTGTGTATTCGAACCGGTAGCCCCTGTCTGTCTTTACGACTGTATTCTCATGTTCGAGCAGGTTTGAAGGCGTGATGCCGTTGCCGGGATCATTGCACAGGGGAGAGATGTCGCGGCCGCGCGCCGCCTGGAAGGCTTTTGCTGAAACCAGCCGGGCCAGCAGGTCTTTCTCACCGGCGCTCCGGCTCCCGCAGACTATTTTTGCGTCGCCAAAATACGAATAATCCCACGCCGGGCTGTTGGCGGGTCCCGGGTCGGCCTGGAGACGCAAGGTGAGGGCCTGTCCAGCATACGGCGTCAGATCGAAGCTGAAATCCTTCCATTCCGCCATCGCATAATGCTCGCGCAGCAGGGTCTCTTCCTGGCCATCCTGCAGGATAATGGCGCTGAACGTAACGCCGTCGCTCTTGTCCGGTTCCGCAGCCAGGGGGCTCATCGCGATGCCGAAAGACAGCGTGATGGGCGACATTTCAGGGAGACGAAGGGGATAGTCTACCCAGGCGCAGCCGGGCGGCACATGCCACGGGGAATGCAGGAGGATCGCATCGCGTCCCAGCATCAATTCGTGCGGCACGTAGGAGATGCCGCTCACCCGATGGAAATGTCCCGTCCAGGATGGGGGCATGAGCACGGCATCGTGCCCGTAGGATTGCCAGGCCACCTGATAGAGCCCGAGATCCCCCAGGGCAGTCTCTCCGGGCGGCAGTTCAACAGTGGAGGGCTGGGCAACGGCGATGCAGCAACATACCGCAAGAAATGTCCAGAATAATGCGTTTCTCACGACATCTTTCTCCTGAAGAGTTGACATGCGTTACAGGCGGCGCGCAGGCGCAATCATTCCTCCGCCGGTTCCGGCGCCCAGGCCAGCACCACGCCCGTGAGGCAGGTCGTGCCCGATCTCGCCTCTCGCGATTCCTGAAGATAATACGAAGTCCATCGGAACGGCGGATGCATCACGCCATCACCCGCACCGCCCCAATGAGCAACCGGTTTGTCCAGACTCAGTTCGATCAGCTCCCATCCGTCCCTGGCCTTTGACACGGGCGCCGTCTTGAAGCTTTGTCCTGCGGCATCGACGATCCGGCAAAGCATATGGTCGGTGAATGCGGGCCCGTGAACCCAGAGCATCATCTTGCTCGGACGGGATGCGGGAAGCTCGAGATTTTTTTGAGGTCCCCACTGCCAAAAACACCAGCCGGGTTCCACAGCGTAGCCGACCCTGACCGATTTGGGAAACGGCGGCGCGTCGCCTGGCGATTCGATGACCTCGCCCGCGAGGGTTATTTCGCGGTTTTCCTCGCCTTCATCCCAAAGGCGGTAGGCTTCTCGTGCATCCAATCCTGCGGGCTCGTCTATGGCATCGACCAGCACATAAGTCAGTGGCGTGACCTCAGCGATGATCCCCGCATTTTCATGCAGCATTTGCGCAGAGACCGTCTGAGGCCCATCGGACAAGGTGAGGTTTGGAAAAGGAATCTGGCGGATCTCGTTTCCTTTGAGTTCTACCGGGACAGCCGGCAGTGGTTGCACGCCGGCTTTCACCAGCAGCTGGCCGGTCAGAGGCAGATCAGACTGCGAATGCAGTTCAACGCACAGGCCGTCGTGCCGCCATCCAAGTGTCATTTTTATGGGATTGGCGACAGGCACCCTGACGTTCATGCGAAAGGTGTGTGTACCGGCCTCGCGGCCACGGCAGGTAATCGCGACAGGCACGCTGACTTCGGCCGCATCGCGGCGCGTGATGGTTCCCTTCCAGATCAATTGCGCAGGTGTTCCCGGCACGAGCGAGGCGCTGTTGGGGAGCCAGTGCCCCTCTATGCCCGGAATAGAAGTCACCTCGCCAGACAACTCCAACCCGTCCGGCGCGGAGCATGTGGCAGAAAAGGGGATGGAGACATCCAGCTGTGTGCCCGCTTTAGCCGGGTGTATAGGCCCCGGCTGCAGCGGAAGGATGCCCAGCCACGGCGGCGCCTCCGGAGAAAGGGTGAGGTAGACAGGCGCGCCGCTCACCCGCCAGACTCCGTCCGGGGGCACGTCAACAGGCTGACCGTGGTGATCGATCGCCCGGATAACGTTCAAGCCCTCCGGCAAGGTGAGTTCACTGGACTCTTCAGTCGTCCAGATCGCGAGCTTGTACGAGGAATCCTTTCGAAACACCGCCACAAAATCGCTGCCACGCCCCATTGGCAACGTGCCCGCGGGGGTATAGCCCTTCAACTCGGCGATCAGTGTCTTCATGGCGGTGTAGGCCGGTTTGGGCTGGTAATCCCAGGTGACGGTTCCGAAATTGTGCTCGCGCTCGTCGGGATCCTGTCCGTCGTCGTGCCAGTCGTACCATATGCTGATGGGGATGCCGTGTGCGAGATTGCTGAGCCATTGGCGCGGAAGGAAAACGCCCTGGAGGTCGCGCGGGATGTTCGTTGTCGTGTATCCCCATTCGCCGCTGAGAATGGGGATGTCACGCGTGTTTGACTGCGCAGTCTTGTATCGATCGATCATCGCGGCAAGCCGATCATAGTCTCGCCGTGCGGTTTCGGGGCCCTCGAATGAACCTCGGTAGGGGTGCACACTGACGCCGTCCACCAAGTCGAGATACCGGTTCTCAAAACAGGTCTGCAGAAATTCCCAGGGGAAACCCGAGGTGGCCGGCCCGACAATGCACGCGCCGGGATCGGCCTCTCGTATCGCCGGCACCACCACCTTGCACCAGGCCAGGTAATCCTCGACGTTGGGCTCAGGCTTCCAGAAATCGAGGTTCGGTTCGTTCCACAACTCCCAGATGATGGGTTTGCCGGCGAAGTGTGCGGCCAGCGCTGAGCAGAACCGCGCATACGCCGCCCGGCCTTCCTCGCTGCGGGGCGCCAGTCCATCGTCGTACAACGGGCTGCCGTAGTCGATGATGAACAGGATCCGGATTCCCCGCGCTTCCATGTCGGCAACAAGCCGGTCATAGTGGCTGAAATCGTATGCCCCCGGCGATTTCTCCGCCCCCGCCCGGGAAATGTCCATGCGGATGATGCCTGGCCCGCATTCCTCAAGCATGCGCAGGTCGTGCTCGTTGCCCGCGTAGAAATGGATATTGACGCCGACGCCCGAGGGTACAGGTTCGATCTCAAGAAGAGGATGGCGCGCGGGTCGGGGACCCTGCGCTTCGGCGGCCGGCGCCGCGATAACAACGAGCGCTGTTACGAAGCACGCCCTGGCGAGAATGGCATACCAGTGGATTTGTCGCATGACTTCCCATTTCTCCGATTACACCCCGGCTTCATCACGGCACGCAAACAGAGTATTCGTGCCTGCGTCCGATTCAGATGAGAGCCCCGGCCGCGCGCACGAACGGGGACGGCCCATCCCGGAGGAGCGCGCCAGGCGCGGCTGAAACAACAGCCAGAATACGATACATGTACTTCGGTTTACGAGTACGTGCCCGCACGGGCCGTTCAGAATACTGCGACTTCGATTCTTTTGCTGTCTTTGCCGTTCGGGTGAAACAGGACAAGATCTTTGGCGGTATTGGCGTTGAGGTCGCAGGGGCGCGCCTCGCCGAAGGGCGCAAACGGGAGAGTGACCCACGGCTTGTGGGAAATGAACCGCGAGGTTTCGCCCCGATGGATGACGATGTCGGAGTTTCCAGAACCGAACATCACGTCCATCCGCCCGTCGCCACTGAAATCGGCCATGGTATAGACGGGCACTTCGCGCTGCTCGGGGGCGTCGATCGTGATGGTCGTGCCGAAGTCGGGTTTGGCGTTGTAGCCGGTGCCGTTAAACAGAAAGACATCGACCTCTACGGCGATCTTCTTTCTTAAGAAGAGATTCAGGACCGTTTTAACGCCAAATGGCACCTTGATAAAGAGGACGTCGAGCTTTCCGTCGCCGTCAACGTCAATCAGATACGGTGCGGCAATGGCGCCATCTGCGTTGAACACCGCGCTGGGCGTTTCTGGATACGTGAATGGCGCAGATGCGATATATACATGCGTCATCGCGGTCACATTCACGGTGCCCTTGGACAGGCTGACTATGAGGTCGGGCAACCCGTTCCCATCAATGTCCTGCATCTGAACGGAGACGTCCCATTTCTCTTCGGAGTCCAGCGGGACACTATAGCGCTGCCGTTGGGTCCAGTTGTCGCCGTAGGCGAAGTCGGCGCGTTTTTTGTTTAAGAATGCGAGTCCCTTAAGGGTCTGGTTTTCGAGCGGGAATGCGTGCACGATGGGAAACTGGTGCTTAATCTGAATTGTCCCGTTGTCGCGGATGTCGCTTTCTGCCTCGCAGGGAATCAGGCAGCGCTGCTCCGTGGCGTTGCGAATGAGGTAACCCCCGTTGGTAGGAATCAGCCATTCATCGATGCCGTCACCGTCAAGATCCTGAGCCGCCCCATTCAGGAAACGTGGCTGCTTTGCGCCGCTGGGCAGCAGGGAACGAAACGCGGCCGTCTCAGATAACACGAACGCGCCCTCGCGAAACGCATAGACGCGCGCGCCATCGGCATCCGTCATGATGAGTTCGCGGGGCGCAGTGCCGTCGGTCTCTGCCAGGAAGAGCGCGCTGATGCCCGGATCCAGCGGAAGCACGAACGACGGCACAGACGGGTAGCCGCCATCGTCCCCACTCATGAACACCGACAGATTCTTGCGAAGCGGATCCGTCTCGGGATCGCAGCACAGCGCAAGGATGTCCGCGCCGCCGTTCAGATCCAAATCCTCGACGGCGATGTCCCATACCGGTTCCGTAGTCTCCAGCGTAAAGGTCTGAGGTTGCGCGACGCACTGTGTGGCCGCAAACAGCAATAATGCAAGCATGGCCTCTCCCAGATGATTGAGTATTGAGACACAGTATACCTGACGAGAATACGGCGGTGTCATTCATCACCCGGCCAACGGGGGAATTTTACACAGACAGCGCAGCCCGGCGCGGAGGAGGTGCCGCGGAGAAACGGCGCGCCTGCGTGGTGCTCTAAACCTCGACGCGGGGGAAGAATTGGCCGTGCAGCGCGTCAGTAAACAAGGCGAATTCCATGTTTTGGGCCAGTTCCGTTCCAAAACGCAGCGCCACGACCGAAATACCGTCGCCTTCCTCAGTCGCCCGAATGACTTCAGCAGAACCCACAAACACCTTGGGAAGGCACACACTGTCTTTGCAGATCTTGGTGGGAATGGCGATCGAAAGCCGCACTCCCGGCTCCACCTGGTGCCGTGTGCGGACCAGCGCACCCACCCGGGAGACATTCATCACATTGCCACGGCATACCAGCCGGCACTTCAGCTTGGAATCGTGTACCGCGATTTTGACCTGAAGCGGTGCGGCAAAGCGCCTCGCTACCCGCCGCTCCTGCCGAGGCTCATACGGGTCTTCCCATCGGTCATGTATGTCATATCGCGCCATCAACATGCCACTCCTTGCTTCAAAAGTGTCGTCTGCTACGCTCCTCCCGGTCTTTACGATGCGGGCATTCGCCTTTACACCCTTCTCCTGCACCTACTCTACCATTTATTAACACTTTTGTCTAGCAAAAATTGCGCTTTACGTATTTGTCATATTTTAAGGTCATCTCTGCATTCACTCGAGTGGGCGACTTTTCACAATATTCGCATATTCTGAAATTTTTAACGTAACTTGCATTGTCAGAGAGGCTTGAATCTGTCATTCCGGTGTGCAGAGGGCTTGTAACTGCCAATCGGGCGTGATTTTCGTCAACTAAACATCGTCAACATTCGACAGCTCGTCGTAGAAGGCGCGGAACGTGTCGCCGTGAGCCCCGTCCATGAACGCCATTGCGGCACGAGGGTGTTTGTTGAGGAGACCGGTTACGGCGTAGGGTATCTCATATCCCCATTTCAAATTCTGCTTCAACGGGAGAAAATACGTCTGAATCAGGTCGAGAACGGGTCGTACATCAAACCGCGGATTCTTCAGAAAGCCCAGGATCAGCTCCAGAGGGCAGTTGCCGGCGGCGCGGCCGATGCCATAGATCGAGCCATCCAGGAACGTGATCCCCTTTTCCGCCGCTTCCACGGTGTTTGCAAAGGCCAGCTGCTGATTGTTGTGGCAATGGATGCCGATTTGCTTCCCGGGCAGGCGGGTGAGGTATTTGTGCGCCATGTATTCAATTTGGCGCGGCTCGAGATACCCGAAACTGTCCACCAGGTAGACCATGTCAAACGGGGTGTCACGCAGCTGATCAAGCGCCCTGTCCAAATCCGGTTCCAGCGCATGGGATATCGCCATGATATTGATCGAGACTTCATACCCGTTTTCTTTGCAGTGATTTCCAAGCTCGATCGCTTTGACGATGTCCTTCACGTATGTCGCGACACGGTACAGGCGGATTATCGACTGGTCGCGGGGCACGATGTCGTTGTAGTCTGTCCGGCCAACGTCGGCCATCACCGCGACCTTGGTTCTGCATTCGAAAGCCACCTCGCGCAGGTCGGCTTCGTCGCAAAATCGCCACGGCCCGAACGCGTCTTTTGAGAACTGGTTTTTATCGGCACGATAGCCCAATTCGACGTAATCGATGCCCGCCTCGGCCAGGCCGGCAAATACGCTCTTGACCATCTCCTTGTCAAAGCGCCAGCCATTCATCAGCCCGCCATCGCGAATGGTGCAATCCAGTACCCGGATCTCTGGCCTGTACATCACGCTTCTCCCTGTCAATGTCAAAGGAATGTACCAGCGTACCGAAAGCATTCCGATGGATCAATTTCCCGGTAGTGCAGCAGTGAGCCTCCATCGGCTGTGCGCGCTGGCCGTTGGGTGCTCCGCGCAGTCGATCCAGCGCGGCAATCCAGGTAGAATCCAGCTTGCGCCAGCGGGTGTAATGCAGCAAGCGCACCCGCCGTAAAGGCGCGCATCAACTGTAGTGCAGACCGCTTCTGGAGGTTGGGCCGCATGGGCCCGGGCGCATAGAACCACCCATCGAGGTACGCATGACTGAACTTTTTTTTGAGTCGTATGAAATCCCGGCGGCGGATTTGGGCGGCGAAAATCCACTGCCCGTCTTCAGAGGGAACTCGGACGATCTCGAGATCAGGCTCGCCGACAACGTCTCCGCGGAAGAGCGCCGCCACATCGGGCGCGCCCTGGCGAGCCGTGTGCTCCCCTACGGCATGCAGGATGAATACACCCGGGCGCGCCGGCCTCGGGTGTTCCAGACGCTTATCCTCGAGAACGAATGCCTTCGAGCGCGCTTTTCTCCGGAGCTGGGCGGGCGCCTGCTGTCGCTGTTCGATAAGACCGACGGCCGCGAACTGCTCGAGCGCAACCCGGTATTTCAGCCGTGCAATGTCGCGATTCGAAATGCCTGGATCAGCGGCGGGGTGGAATGGAATACCTCGCACCTCGGGCATTACTTCCTGACGGTGTCGCCGGTCTATGCCGCGCGCATCCGGGGTGTGCACGGTGAGCCGGCGCTGCGGCTGTATGAATGGGACCGGCTTCATTGCTTTCCCTGGCAGATCGACTTCTTTCTTCCAGAAGGCTCCCGTTTTCTATTCGCGCGCCCCAGGATCATCAATCCGCACGCATACACGCTGCCGATGTACTGGTGGTCCAATATCGCTGTGCCCGAGCATCCGGAGCGGCGCACGCTGGTGCCGGCCGCGGACGCCCTGTCGCATCCCCCCGGCACGGGCGTTCTGACCGTCATGCCCATGCCCCGTCCGGCGGGTTATGACATAACCTATCCCACCAATGCCCCAGGCGCTGGCGAAGCCTTCTTTCGGATCCCGGCGGAACAGCGCAAATGGGTCGCGCAGGTGGATCGGGAGGGGAAAGGGCTGGTTCATGCCTCCACCAGCCGCCTGATGGGGCGAAAGATGTTTTTCTGGGGCATGAATCCGGGCGGCCGGCGCTGGCAGGAGCAACTCTCCGCAGACGGGCACGCCTACATTGAGCTGCAGGGCGGGCTCGCCCGCACCCAGCTCGAAACGGTACCCATGCCCGGCGGCGAGCAGTGGTCGTGGACCGAGGCCTACGGGCTGCTTTCTGTTGCGCCTGAAATTGCCCACGGCGAGGATTGGGAGCAGGCCTGGCGTGCGGCTGATGCTGCCCTGGAACAGGTGTTGCCCCGCGAGGAACTCGACGCCCTTCACGCACGTTGTGAGTCCTGCGCGAGTGCCGCGCCGGAACAAGTACTGGCCCGTGGCGCAGGCTGGGGTGCGCTCGAGCTCCGCCGCGCAGCCCAGATCGGGCAGCAGCCCGGCATTCCTCCAGAATTGCCATTTCCAGATGCGGCGATCGGCCCCGACGAAGAAATGTGGCTCTCGCTGCTCGAGCGCGGGGCGCTGACGGCTCGCGAGCCCGGCCAGGGGCCCGGCGCCTACATGATTCAGCCGGAATGGCGGACCATCCTGGAGGCCAGCGTGCGAAACAGCGGAGGCGGGGACTGGCTGTCCTGCCTGCATCTCGGCGTCATGCGCATGGAAGCGCGTGAAAGCGGCGGCGCCCGTGAGGCCTGGGAACAAAGCATCGCCCACACTCCCACCGCGTGGGCGTACCGCAATCTGTCCGTTCTGGCCGAGCGCGGCGGCAACATGGAACAGGCGCTTGACCTGCTCAAGCAGGCCTGGGACGCCGGCCCGAAAATCAGGCCCGTGGCCCAGGAATACGCCGATCTGTTGAATCGAACCGGGCGCTACGCCGAGGCTGCGGACTTCATCGCGGCCCTTCCCGAGCACATCCGCAGCCACGAACGCCTGCTCCTGGCCCAGGCCCGGGCCGCGCTCCAAACAGGGCGATTTGAGCACGTTGAACAAATTTTTGAGACTGAATTTGCACAAATTCGCGAATGCGAGACTTCGCTCACCGACCTCTGGTTCGCGTACCACGAGCAGCGAATCGCGGAAGCGGAGGGTATTCCGATAGATGACGCCTTGCGGGAACGGGTTCGCCGTGACTATGTGCCTCCCCGGAACATTGATTTTCGCATGTCCCCGGGATGAGCCCTTTCTGCCGCCGGCGGGCTCGCAGTTGAGCCCGGGGGGTCATGATTTGCGTCTCGAATATCGTGACGCCGCCCGCTGTTTGTCTAGTGAAGGGCTTGTCGTTTGTGCGCTGCGATCCGCCTGTCGGCAGCGATTTTCAGACGAGCTGCCTGCGAAAACGTCGAAAAAGCGCGAAAGTCGCGGCTTGAATGTCGTGAAACACAGTGCAACCAGGCCAAATCGTTTGACAAGTAACGGTAAACCGGACTACCGTAAGGCGTTGCAGATGGAAAACGCCTTACACGTCTCATCGGGTTTGCGCGAGTCCGGAAGCATTTTTTGAGTCAACGTGGGTGTCGCGCTCAACTGAGGCAACGGCATGCAGCGGGCTAAGGACGGCAGCTTAAGTACCTATCTAGGCGAGATCTCCAGGATCCCTCTGCTTTCAACGACCGAAGAAGTGCGTCTGGCGCGGCGGGCGCTGCAGGGGGATGGCGAGGCGCGCCGCAAGCTGATCGTCTCCAACCTTCGCCTCGTGGTCAGCATTGCAAAGAAATATCTCTATTACGGCTTGCCGCTCCAGGACCTCATTGAGGAAGGAAATGTCGGGCTGCTGAAAGCGGTAGAGCGGTATGATCCCGAGCGAGGCTGCAAGTTTTCGACCTACGCCACCTGGTGGATCCGGCAGGCGATCACGCGTGCGCTGTCGAACTATGGGCGCACGGTGCGCATCCCGGTCTACGTGACCGACAACATCGCAAAATACAAAAAAGCCGCGGAAGAACTCTACATCCGCACCGGCAAGAAGCCCGAGCCGGAAGACGTCGCGCAGGTGCTGGGCATCAAAGTCACGGAAGCGCGGAAGCTGCAATCCTTCGTGGAAGATGTCAGCCCGCTCGATAAACTGGACACCACGGATGACGACTCGGGCCGCGGCATCCCCGAGAGCCTCGAACCGCGCCGCATCGATGACGCGATTGCGCAGATCGAAATGGATCAGCAGCTGGAGCAGCTCATGCAGCAGTTGACCGAGCGCGAAGCGGATATCATGCGTTTCCGGTACGGATTGATGGATGGCGAGGCACACACCCTCGAGGAAACGGGCAAACAGTTCGGATTAACCCGGGAACGCATCCGGCAAATCGAGAAGGACGTGATGCGTCGGCTGCGCGTGTTCGTTGCGGAACGCGCGGATGATTTCCGGTTGTAAGGGGAAAGCGAAAGAACCGCCCGCCGCGCACCACGGTTGAATCGCACCCCGTTTCGCCTGTATAACGCTGCGCGCCGACGGAGTGTAAAGCTCTGTTGCTTGAAAAAAGGAGGGGTGCTACGTCATGGATTTGGCGCAGTTCATCCGCAACGTGCCGGATTTTCCGAAAGCGGGCATCCAGTTCAAAGACATCACGACGCTTCTGAAAAACGGCCCGGCCTTCAAGAGTGTCATAGATGGCTGGCGGGAGCGGTACGCGGGCCAGGGCATAGACGCGGTTGTCGGTGTTGAGGCCCGCGGGTTCATGTTTGGCGGCGCGCTCGCATACGCGCTTCAGACGCCCTTTGTCCCGGTGCGCAAACCGGGCAAGCTGCCGTCCGAAACCCTCTCGGAGACGTACCATCTGGAATATGGGACGGACGCCGTGGAGATTCATAAGGATGCATTGAAACCGGGGGACCGGGTCGTCATGATCGACGATTTGCTGGCTACGGGCGGCACGATGGGCGCCGCGGTGCGGCTGATTGAACGGCTTGGTGCCGAGGTATTTGAGATTGCGTTTTTGATTGAGTTGCCGTCACTGAAGGGTCGCGGGCAGCTGCAGGGTTACCCGGTGCATGCGCTGCTCCAGTTTATGCCGGAATAACGAGGTACTATGAAAGGCACAACACTTCCTGGAACTGAAATCAACATCATCAATGACGTCGAACGGGGCCGTTTCAAACACGTCCTGTTCGATTTTGACGGGACGGTCAGCCTGTTGCGCGAAGGCTGGCAACTCATCATGGGCCCGCTCATGGTCGAAATGATCAGTGGGGGCGGCTCTCCGTCGTGCCTGCCGGAGATCGAAGACGATGTGCGCGAATACATCGAAGAATCCACCGGCATTCAGACTATTCTGCAGATGGAGCGGCTGGTCGAAATGGTGCAGGCTCGCGGGCTTGTGCCCCAGGACCAGATCCTCGATGCACAGGGATACAAGAAAATTTACAACGACCGCCTCATGGTGCGCGTGAATGAGCGAATCAGAGAACTGGAAAACGGCACACTCACGCCGCTGGACGTTACGCTGCGCGGCGCGCTCGATTTCCTCGAGCGCCTCTCCAGAAAGAATGTGACCATGTACATCTTCAGCGGAACGGACCGCGATGATGTGCGTAACGAAGCCCGCCTGGTGGGTGTCGCGCCCTACTTCCAGGAGATCTGGGGTGCTCTCCGCGAGTACAAGGATTACAACAAGGAGATGGTGCTCAAGGAGATCATCGCGACGAACGATCTGCACGGTTCCGAAGTGCTGATTGTGGGCGACGGCCCCGTCGAGATTCGCAATGCCCGGGACAACGACTGCGTGTCGATCGGTGTCGCATCGGACGAAATCCAGGGGTTTGGCTGGAACATGGAGAAGTATCCGCGGCTGGTAAACGCAGGCGCGGATATCATGGTGCCCGATTTCTCGGATGCCTCCGCACTGATAGACTACCTGTTCCCGGGCTGAGCCGGCGGAGGCAGACGGGCCGGGGCGTGGAAGAGAGGTCCTTATGGAGGAGCATGAGCTGAGCTGTGACATCCTGGTGGCGGGCGGTGGTCCCGCGGGCGTTTCGTGCGCGCTGGCTGCGGCGCGCCTCGGCGCCAGCGTGATCCTGTGCCAGGATCGCCCGGTCCTGGGCGGCAACGCCTCCTCTGAGGTCCGCATGCACATCGTCGGGGCAGACTGTTCGGGCGGGCGCGGGTCGGAGCTGGAGACGGAGACCCGGGAAGGCGGCCTCATCGAGGAGATCCGGCTCGATACGACCATGCACAATGCGCATCGTTCAGCCTCGATGCTGGACCTGCTCCTCTACGGCAAATGCCGCGTCGAACCCCGTTTGCAGCTCATGCTCAACACGGCCATCGTGGGGGCAGTCACGCAGGATTCGCTCATCACGCATGCTATCGCCCGGCGGGAATCCACCGAGGACCAATTCACCATCGCCGCGAAGGTGTTCGTCGATTGCACGGGAGACGGCCGCCTCGGGGTAGAGGCCCAGGCGCCGTTCCGCAAGGGGCGGGAAGCGCGCGATGCCTTCGACGAGTCATTCGCCCCCGAAACCGCCGACGACCACACTCTGGGATCCTCGCTCCTCTTCATCGGGCGTGAACTGGACCATGCCGTGCCGTTCACTCCGCCGCCCTGGGCGCGCAAATTCACCGAGGACGATCTCAAGCACCGTCCGCACGCGCAGGTGGGCATCGACCAGGGCCTCGAATATGGCTACTGGTGGCTGGAATGGGGCGGACATCTCGACACCATCAAAGACAACGAAGCCATTCGCGATGAATTGCTCGCGATCCTGCTCGGCGTCTGGGATCACATCAAAAACGGCGGAGACCACGGGGCAGACAACTGGGTATTGGACTGGTTCGGATTTCTCCCCGGGAAACGGGAAAGCCGGCGCTTTATCGGGCAATACACGTTGACGCAGCGTGACCTGCAGGAGTCGCGCCCGTTTGACGACGCCATCGCCTACGGCGGCTGGCCCATCGATACGCATCCCCCACGAGGAGTGGATGCGTCGGACGAATCCCCGGCTACGCAGCGCCGGCTTGATTACGTGTATGACATCCCCTTGCGGTCCTGTGTTTCTGCCGGGCCGCGCAATCTGATGTTCGCGGGACGAAATATATCCGCCACGCACATTGCGTTTGCGTCCACGCGCGTGATGGCGACCTGCGCCGCGATCGGCCAGGGTGTGGGGACGGCCGCAGCCCATGCCGTACAACACGGGATTGCCCCCGCGGACCTCGCTGCGGAGCCGCAGATCATGACCCAGATCCAGCAGCGCCTGTTGCGCGATGACGCCTACCTGATCGGGGCCGTGAACCTGGACCCCGCCGACCGCGCACGCGACGCCCGGGTGTCCGCATCGAGCGCGCAACCCAATGGAGGGGCGGCTCAGGTGATCTCGGGCGTGACGCGTTCGGTCCACGGGCCTCGAGGGGCAAAGCCCGACCGCGTGACACCGGGGCTTCACCGCTGGATGAGTGACCCGAACGCGGGCCTGCCCGCATGGATCCAACTGCAGTGGGACAAACCGGTTCCGGTATCCGAGGTGCAATTGATCTTCGATACGGGCATGCACCGGGTGCTGACGCTATCGCATTCTGACGCGTACGTGGACCGGATGGATTGGGGCCGGCCTCAGCCCGAGACCGTTCGCGATTACACCATCGAGGCGAAATGTGGGGACGGCTGGCACCTCCTGGCAGAGGTCAAAGACAACTACCAGCGGCGCCGGATCCACAACGTGAATCCGCCGGGCGAGGTATCCGCCCTCCGTGTGACCGTGACCGCGACCAACGGCCTGGATCACGCCCGTATTTTTGAGATCCGCGCGTATTGATGCATCCACACCGCGCCTGAAGGGCGGCGCCAATGGCTCCTTGTTTTCGGCATCGCCAGAGCATTTTTCGGTCTCTTCTCTTGGCTTTTGCCCGTTGTTTCCGCATACTGAATGCATTACCACTCCAGGCGAAGGAGAGACTCATGATCCGCACGGCGCCCGCCATTCTGGTCCTGGTCTTTGGCATCACGCTGACAGCCGCGTCCGAGCTCCCGGAGGTTTTAGGCATCCCGCTGAAACCCGATCCGCCTATCGAGGCCTGTCAAGCCATTTGCTAATCTTACCGGGGCGTATATCGTCGCGCCATTTGGTTTCTTACCAGGCATGGGAGGTTGGCCGTGGTTTTAGGGTCCTCTCATCCCCTCCCCGCGGGGAGGGGATG